>Ga0209282_1001665_pt1 | contig 12346 bp, 7 predicted proteins | sample Mtrugardesep15_FD_187529 | JGI IMG/M metagenome (GOLD analysis project Ga0209282, IMG submission 187529) | Root nodule microbial communities of legume samples collected from California, USA - M. trunc garden sep15 (SPAdes) (version 2) | ecosystem: Host-associated > Plants > Roots > Nodule...
TTTTTTTTTTTTTTTTTTGAATGGCCATTACTAATTTACTACTGTCTACTGGAGAGACAAACCGAAAAAATTATTTCTGAATCTTAGTTATTCTAATGCTACAAGTTAAGTGAACTCATGCTTATAGGCACAATGAGTCAGTTAGACTCAGCAACCAAGATTGCTGAGTTGTATCCTAACAGAACAACTAACAGCTATAATACAACAGAAACTGGAACCAAATGTATAAGTTCACAGTCTAACAATCGCTGGATCTGAGTTTTCCAGCAAAGAGACAGAGCAAGCGGAAACAGTTGAAAATAGTCTAGCTTGCATTCAGGCAGGCGGCATGAGGAAATTGAATCTGGCTGGAGAGGAGGTTGCGATGTAGGAATCTCCATGTTTTCCGGCAAAAAGGAGGAAACTGTGGAGGATCCTTAGGCTTGGAACAGGCTCTGATTACCATATTAGAAGTCGATACCTGAGAGAAAAGAGTGAGAAACCGAAAAACTGTTTCTTAATTGATTATCGTTTTTCTAATTTTACGAGTTTAGTGAACTTCATATTTGTAAATTATAAATCATATGGTTCATTTACTCGGTCATAGTCAGTAACTAGCCAACAGTGCTGAGTTGTAATCCTTACTGAATAACTAGCAACGGCATCGCATGGAAGGGAAACCAGAAAAAGATACATAAGCTGTCATACTCTAAACATTTACAAAAAAATTTCAAGTTTATTTTCTGTTTTTAATACGGTGGCTGCTGCATACTCCACTGTACTTCAGATGCGGCATCTTTGTCCTGCTATTTGATGCTTTTTCTCTGTCAAATCGTTACTGCATTTGGCAAAGTCATAACCTGGTTCCGTCAGATTTGAATTGAAATTTTAAAACTTCAATTGAACATAGATCACTCTTGATATGGAATTATCACAGCATTTTCTTATTATCATAGTTTTGAATACTGTATTGGATCATCAGATTGAACTAAATCACCTCATATAAATTGCCATGATGAAAAATCAGTCAGAAATTTCGTAACAGGACTCGAACGAAGAAAACTGACCAGCCTCTGGACTTAGAAAAATGGCTGGTGGTTCATCTTGTTCTGCAATTTCAATACTCTTGCCTGAAATGGTCCATCATAGGCTTGCCCATGAAGGGCCAGTGACTACTGACTAGCGACTTTTTGATAGCCTAACTTGTAACTTTTCATAGCTGCTATTTGCTTGTATCTTTGCTGATGCCGGACTTGTAAACAAAAGAGACACTGGAGTAGGGCTAAGTTCTTTTGTTGACCCAATATGGTGTTTTTTAAATTCTAACCAATGTTTTCCAATGACATCTGTTGCCATGTTTTTTCCTTCGGTTGCAAAACTCCATTCTGAGGTCATGGCAGGCTGGCTTTTACACGACGTTGCTAATTTCCATAGTGACCATGACGTCCAAGGTTACCATGATGGAAATAGTGCCAACAACAACTTCAAAGAGGATAATTAAAATACAGATGAGCCACACAGAACCAACCTGTTTTAAACCCAAAATACACCCAACTAACTGCAGACATCTCTGTCATCTCTTGCTCACAAATCTCCAGTGCATGGCTAACACATGGCAGTCTCAGTTTTCTTATTGTGTATTCTTTCTTTGGCGGACTGCATTTTTCTTGTTTTTCGGTTCTTTATTTCCCAAGGCCCTCATTTGCTGAGAAGATTTTGGAAAGAGAATGTAAAACGAAGAGATAATTTGAGAGAAATTTTTGAATTCTGAAGTCTTTGCTTACAACAACTGATTACATGTGTACAATATTTATCATTTATGTTACAGTTAGATTAGAACTGTAACTGACAATTATAACAATTAGAACTAATCTACACTAAGCTCGGCCTACAAACCTAATTGAAGCTGCATATAGGCTCTGTATGTGAATCAACAAACTCAAGGACCAATCTGCTAACAGAAAAGTTTACTTCCTGCTTTGACAAACACTCAAACACTGGGTGTTTGTTTGTCAAGCTAACTCTTGGGGTCAGTGTATTTGTGCGCGTTTGTCTCAGAGGGAAGTAAACCTTTCCGTGTCTTACCGCCTTTCCTAAATGCCACTAACATTGTAACTCCACACACTTCCTTTTTGTTTCTCTGTGGCATAATATATTTGGCCAACCTAGCTTTAGTACTCTTCAAAATGTACTCATGATGGGTACCTAATAGATTAGGCCATCCTTCTTAACTAAGTGCAGTTTAATCAGGTATTGAAATGCTACATGATTTGAGAGCTTTCCTTAAGCCTCATGATGGGGATGGCCTTTGCTACTTGCGACTAAGATGAGGCAGGAGCATGTTCAATTTGGTAATTATTTGCATGAACGATTAAAGGGACTGAATCTATATCAACATAATTTATTAGAATTCCAATTGGGTGGATAAATAGTTATGAAAATTCAAGGGAAAAAGTTGTTTATAGTGGTAGAAAAGTATTTGGGGGAAAAATTTGCATTCTCAAAGTTCTATTATTACATCTATTAATTAATTGTAACAATTAGTTCTACATTTGTGATTGTATATTGATTCAGTACTAGTATTTTGTTTAGTATTGTATTTGCATTTTTGATGAGTGAGCTGGAGTAGGGTTTCAATAGCTGCATTTGAGGTTGTAGATTTATGACGAATAATTGTGTGACATAGCATTGCACAGTCTTGAACAACATCTGGTTATGCATACTTGAGGTTTTTAACTGATTGGGGGAAGATTATTTAAGCAAATTTCAATTTTTTGAAACTAGCTGTTTATTTATTTGTTTGAGAATTGCTGCTTATTTTTTGCCAACAAATGATAAGTAAGGTTGGATTTGATTGAATTGGTTTAGTGTTAAAAGATGATTAAACCTTTTTTAAGGGAAGGGAGTAGTTTAAACCAACCTGATAGGGTAAAACAATAGTATCAGGCGGTGAAGTTTGAATTTCTATTTCTTTGTTGGAGATCTGGTTGAAAAAGTAGCCATAGTTTCAATAATTTGTGGGCCCTATGGAAGACTCTGTGTTGCAATGTAGATTGCTGGGTAGTTTGAGTACTGATAATAATGTTTTTATTTCTTTCTTTATGATAAAAGTAATAATGAACTTATTTTGCAACTTTTGTTCTCTATCATCTAGTTTCCCCCTTGCACATTATACCTTACATCTTTTGTGTGTGCAGTGCTTTCTGCAATCCTGCTGATGTTGAAGCATTTACCGAAGAGAAAAAACAATCTCTTGTCAAACGTCAAGGAAAGGGTGCTGACTTTGTTCGTGCTGTGAAGGAGATTGTCGATAGTTATGAGAAATTAAAAAAAGAGAGACAACTTGGTGAAGCTAACTGTGGTGGCAATGTTGCTGATGCAAATGTTTCAAAGCCATTCAACTCATACAACAAGGATCAGACAGATGCTCCTGCTTTATCGCCTACTTTCCCTATGAAATCTTCAAATTCTGATATTGATAGCCATGGGTTGGTATGTCCAGCGGAGGATGACTCAGCTGCTGTATTGAAAGATGAATCTCATGATAACGAGGCATCAAAGGAGCTTACTGAGAATGTTGCTTCTGTACATTCGTCTAAGCCACTTACTTACTCTTCTCGAAAGAGATCCGCTGCCGACTTATGCCCACAGGGCTTCATAACAGATAGACATATGCCAGTACGAAAGAATAGAAGCTCATCACGGGTCCAACCCTTTATGTTTCCATGTAATGACAGTGGAAAGAATGCTGGCAGCCAATTAACCAATGCAGCCCAGGGTGCGTCTGTTAGAAGGAATAAACGTCTTAGGAAATCACCTGATCTTGCTGGTTGTAATGATTTTGATTCATCTACTTTGGTCTTGAATGGTAGCATGGAGGACAAAGACAACAGCTCTGAAATTCTCACAAATGATTCTGATGAATTTAGTTTGAATGAGGGTAGTGCAATGGATTCAAATTTTAAGCACACTGAAACTAGTGAATGCCCTGAAGAAGTTGAGCTGAACAAAGGCCTTGATCTTAAAATAAAGGGCGTGGTCAATAAGAAGAAAAGAAACCCAAATAGGAAGAGGGCAACAAATGATACTTCCAAGCCAACCATTCGAGTTGAGGAGGAACTTGGTGTGCGGAATTCCAGTCAAAGTTCCCAGAACATTTGCAGAAATTCCGAAGAGAGATGCTTTGAGCAAGATGGAGATGAACACTTGCCCCTTGTGAAACGATGGAGAGTCAGAATGGGTAAATCATCTTCCACAGAGGGAGAGCTCAATAGCATTCTACATACTCCGGCGAAAAGCTGTAAGGAAGATATTAACTCACCACCGCAGATGATAGCTTCCTCCAATTGTGAGAATGGAGGCTCTGCTGATGTAGGCTCATCTGTCCTGATTGGCACCATGGATAATGTTTCTCCTTCAAAGAATTTTACACCGTGTTTTGAAAATCAGGTTTGTAATGCTAAGAAAGATCAAACATTCTGCTCTCTGGACTGCGAAGCTGCTTTACCTCCATCTAAACGCCTTCACCGTGCTTTAGAAGCCATGTCAGCTAATGCTGCTGAAGAAGGTCAAGCTCATATAGAATCATCAGCCTCAAGAATGACATCAATTGCCACATGCTGTATATCTTCTATCAAGACAAGTCCAGATGTGGCTATTAATGATCATGAAGGTGGTGGTTTAGAGTTGCAAAAGTTCGATGCCTGTGGTGGTGGTGATTCTTCTCATATAATTGTGCATAGTTTGTCAGCAAATTCAAATCCGATGATTTCAACGGAGAATAAATTATCTAATCAAGTGGATGAGCCGTCAACCAGGTTCGAGCCACAAGAAACTGACAAGAATGTTCTCCAATGTGCTGCAGATCAAATTGAAGAACATAGTGATTTTGTGGTTAGTCACACTGCTAATGTGGATTTGAAAACTCAGGTGCATGGGGAAACTTATCCAAATCTTGATTCAAAATGTAATGAAGCTGAAAGCAATCAAGATTCACCTGCCCTGTCATTACCACCAAATATTGAAGGCAATATTATAACATCAAATCATTCAAATACAACATCCAATGCATCAGAGCACAATGGAATAAACCTTCATTCTGTGGCAGATGTGATGAAGAAAGAAATTATTTCCCCTAATATTGATCCGCCTCGAAATGAGGTTGGTATTTCTGAGGGTACGAAGTGCTTGAAGACAGCAGTAGATGATGTCAACAGAGCAAATGACATGTAAGCTTAGTAGTGGCTTTTTATGGTTCTTGGCCTTCAATATTTTTTGTACAAATCTTCACAGCGAAATTAGAAAACGAATGTAGAATAAAACAATCTTAATAGTATTAAACTAAAATTTTATGATATCTTGTTATATAATATGTGGCTAGGTAGACTTATGCTTTCCTCATTTAGATCATATTGATAGTTTGCCATGGTGGAATCCTAGTAAATTGATATTTTTTATTCATGTTTCAGTGATAGGAAAATATTAAATGAGACCAATTAGAGTAAAAGTTATTTATGCTCCATTTCTTTTATTCAAGAAAAAGCTCGTGACTGTTCTTTAATTTCAGGAGCGAGTTCGTAAAAGAGGTAAAATGTGAAGGACCAGAGGAGGATTTGAATTCTGTTTCAACATCTGACTGTCTGGGTCAAAAGGCTGTTTCGGGCATTCGGTCAAGTCCATCCCTGACAGATGGGGGAGATTGCCTTCCACAGGGATCACCTCCAAACACTTCAATTTGCAATGTATCTACATCAGACAGTAGTAATATCCTTCACAATGGAAGTTGTAGTCCTGATGTACATTTGCACCAGAAACATACTTTATCTGGTCCTGTTGATGAAAGTAAGTATGGATCCGAGGCAACTCAACAATCAAGATCAATGGGTAAGTCAACTGAAGCGGGACGTGCTGCTTTGTTGTACTTTGAAGCAATGCTTGGGACATTGAAAAGGACAAAGGAAAGTATTGGCCGAGCAACACGCATAGCTATTGACTGTGCAAAGTTTGGCATTGCAGATAAGGTAATGCAATTTTCTTTTTCTTTTTAAAAATTCACTCTCTCCTACTCTTAAAATGCTCCATTGTTGAATCTGAATAGTGAATACTTGTTGATTTAATTGGATCCACTTACATCCTCGATATTTGTCTATTTAGGATTTTTTATTTTTATTTTTATATTTTTTTGACCATTGAGCCCATGAAATCTGAGTCTTCCATGTGTATTATTAATGTCATCAAGTCAAAGAGTATGTAGAGTAGATATGAAACTAGCTGTTATAGTTTATATGGTCCTGTATTTCCTATCACAGCCCTCTAGTTCTCCTGTGTTTCCATTTTGAGGGGAAGACATGGTATTGGTACAAAAAACATGGGTACAATTTAGTTGTCTCATGTGCACTTGTTCTTAAAAATGAATTGATTTTTATCCTCCTCCAAATATGATCTCGAGGTGAATGGTGTGAATAGAAGTTTTGTTTCTGCATCCCAATTTTGGATTGTTAATACTTGAGTTTAATATTGACAATGAGTGTTTAGGCATGGATTCCATAAGGATTATAGAATCATTTCGATTTATCAAGACCAACAATTTGGAGGGAAGGTCTCTTGAAGACTGTTTTATTGGTTGATATTTTTTACCTCCCCAATCATAAAAAACACAAGAGTTGCTTTGAGATTGGGCCAAAGATCATTTATTTATATCATTGATTTCCTTATTGAAGTGAAGACCAAAGATCATTCATTTACCATTGATCATAACAATTTTGTACTGCATTTTTTCCTTATTTTTGGTATTGAATTACTGGTTTCACTTGTACTGTAGAGAAATAGACTGAAGATCATTTGTTTATCATTGATTTTTCCTTATTGAAGTGAAGATCAAAGCGGGCATGTTATGATGTGGGAATTAAGCTGAAAGTGTTAGAAACTGGTACCGAAACACTATTTAATCGTAGAAACTGACTTTTATTGGTGGTAGCATATGTTCACAACAGAAACAGAATTACACACACCATTTGGAATGCAGAATTCACACATAAACTAAGGAAAGAGATAGTCTACTGCTACAAGAAAATCCCTATCTAAGAAATTCTAGGGTCTTGGTCTCTTCTCCTTGCCAAGAGTTCAAGAGATTGGTCTTTCCCTCCTTCCCATAACCATTCAATAACTATCTCATAATCACTTTCTCCATTTATTCCTAAAAATAAACATAACTGACACAATAAAAGCATAACTTCCCATAACTGCCAATTAGTTTCTAAGGAAAGAGATTCTACTATTACAAGGAATTTCCTCTCGAAGAAATTCTAGAGTCTTGGTCTCTCCCTTCCAAAAATCCAAGAGATTGGTCTCTCTCTCTCTAAAAAGGGGAAGAGATTGGTCTCTCTCTCTCTAAAAAGGGGAAGAGATTGGTCTCTCTTATAAATTGTGGTTGGGCCTTACATAACCCCACACAACTGGTTTGTGAGATGAGGATCGCCCCCACATATAAACACATGTTCAGGACATCTTTTATCCTCTGTGTGTGTGTGTGTGTGTGTGTAGATAGAGATAGACACTTCCTATCCAAGAAATTTGAGAGTCTTGGTCTCTCCCAAGCATTCGAAATCTTGGTATGCAGCAATCAATATCCAGTCCCAAAATAAAATGCCTTGATTTTTTGTTCAGTTTTCCCATTTATTTGAAATTTGTCTAATAAGATAAATGCATGCTTAGTAACATAAATGCTTACTAAAACATGCTGGCTGTACTGATAACATAATAATTGCAGCCCAATATAATATAATAACAATACCAATAAGAGGCCTAACCGAAAGCTTGAGTTCTAACCACATTGGAGTTTCATTGAGTTTGCTTTCCAAAGTGTAGCTTTGAATTTAGACTTCGAATTTGGAACATGTTTGTACTGTTATTTTTCTTCTGGAATCTGGGCATCAATGGGAGTTAAAATCATTGAATGGGCATTGCTGTTAATTCCTATGCAAATTTTTATTTTTTGAAATTTACCATGTCTTTTATTGATGCCATATGCATATCTTTGGATGTTTGGCTGTATTACAGGTCATGGAAATTCTTGCCGATAATCTTGAAACTGAATCAAGTCTGCATCGGAGGGTGGATTTGTTTTTTCTTGTTGACTCTATTGCACAGTTTTCTCGAGGTTTAAAAGGTAACTTATTTATTGCTTTGCTACTCGAGTCTTGTTGACCAAAAGAGAAGAAATAATAGATTGAAGCCAGCATTTGATAATTAATTGATATCTAAGATGTCCGATTTTTCCAGGTGATGTTTGTTTAGTATATTCATCCGCTATCCAAGCAGTCCTACCTCGACTATTATCTGCTGCCGTGCCTACCGGAAATGCTGCACAGGAGAACCGTAGGCAATGTCTTAAGGCAAGTTAATTAAGTTTCATTTTTAGTAGAGTTAAATCTGTATGCTTTTATTTTTGTCTGCTCTGTTTTTTATTATCATTTTATGTTAACATTATCTTTTAACTTTTTATAGGTTTTAAGGCTGTGGTTGGAGAGAAAAATCCTACCAGAGCCCATGATTCGCCATCATATCCGGGAATTGGATTTATATAGTTCAGTTTCTGCAGGTGTCTATTCACGACGATCATTAAGAACAGAGAGGGCTTTGGATGACCCTATAAGAGAAATGGAGGGTATGCATGTTGACGAATATGGAAGGTTTGATTTTGTTAGCACAATTTTTTCTATTATTATCATACACTGCTGGGAGTGTGGTTACTTAAACTTTCTTTTGATCTTGCAGCAACTCAAGTTTGCAGTTACCTGGATTTTGCATGCCTCGAATGCTTAAAGATGAAGATGACAATGAAGAGAGTGATTCTGATGGAGGGAATTTTGAGGCTGTCACACCTGAGCATAATTCTGAAGTACATGAAATGACTTCTACAATTGATAAACACAGGCATATCTTGGAAGATGTTGACGGTGAGCTTGAAATGGAAGATGTGGCTCCCTCTCGTGATGTTGAAATGAATTCATTTTCCAATGTTGATAGAGGAAATGCCACACAGTTTGAGAATAATATTCCTCTGTCCTCCGCCCCCCCACATCAGCTTGTGCCTCAATCTTCTGTGCCACCACCATTAGCCCCTCCACCTCCACCACCACCTCCACCACCACCACCTCCTCCACCACCACTTCCTATGCCACACCTTATTTCATCTACCTCTGATCCAAGCCGTACTGTATTTAATTCTAGAGGTCATACAGAATCACAGGTATGTTTCACAAATTTCGCTTAAGATTACTATTTAAATAATCAGTGGCAACAAGAGTTAACAACTAATGGGTGTCCTTTTTACTTGGTTCTTTTGCAGCGTGTGAAAGACAACCCACTTCACCCTATGGATCAGCCCTTGGCTGCAGTGAGGAGTAGCCAACCTATTAGTAATGCAGTGCACCATCATGTCCCAGAATATAGGGAAGCACACATTTCAGAGTCTGATCGCTCTTTCAACAGTTTCCCTGTACCACATCCAGTAAATTATCGACATTCTGATGCTATGCATGATAGAGGGCACTCTATAAGGCCGCCTCGCCATGTGCCGTCGAATCAGTTTTCTTTTGTTCATGGGGAACAGCATGCAAGACATCGAAGGGAGGTTCCACCACCTCCTCCTTACTCCAATAGGCAACATTTTGTGGAGAACATGGAGAGAGAGCACTTCTACCATAATAATCACGAAAGATTAAAACCGCCTCCATATGATTATCGAGAGAGATGGGATGTCCCCCCACCTTATCCCGGTAAGATTGGAATAATTGATGCTTATTTTGATGGTGGTAGCGTATATTCATATTGATTGGCCATGTGATAGTTTTTCTTTTTTGTTGATATGTGTTTATTAAAAGTAAGCTTTTTTTATTGGGTAGGTCCTAGGTATCATGACGAAGATATGCCTTCCTCATATGGGTGTCATCCATGTGAACCACCTAGAATACCAGATCATGGGTGGAGATTTCCTCCCCGGTCAATGAATCACAGGAACACCATGCCATTTAGACCACCCTTTGAAGATGCAATTCCAGTTACAAACAGAGGTTCACCCCCCTACAATTATTTTTCCTCTATCGTGATAATTCTCTATTAGACGATCTTCTTGGACCCTTCAACATTGGAAAATTAATGGAAAATTATGTTTGCATGGCAGGTCCAGGCTTTTGGCGGCCCAGGTGATAGTAACCAAGGATGCAAGTCTGGTATGCTTCTGATTAACTGTCGGGATGTCCTTCAACTACTAGTGTTTGTGGTATTCATGTTTCCCTCCTTGATTGCTAGGTATACAGCCTCTTTTCGGCCTGAACTCTGGCTTTGTTTAGGAGGTGTTTATGGTCCATCATTCTGTACATGCAGGACTACTTTGAGGAGGATTCAACATAATCTGCACAGGATATGTGAATGATCTACTAGATTTGTTGTACATATGTATTTTAAGCCTATTCTCTGCAGAATGCAGGGCAGGAAAAGTCGTTGTAGAGTTGTCAGAGAGGTGTAACCTTAACTTATTTATAGGTTGTGTCAAAATTTTCCACCGCCAAATTTTATAATTTATTTCATGAAAGCCCTTATAGATGATTTAGATCAGTATGTATATATATATATATATATATATATATATATATATATATATATATATATATATATATATAGACACACACATTTCAGTGAATATTTCCTGGAATTGTTAATTTAAGGGAAACTTCTCTCTGCCAATTCAACTGTATTCTCCCATTCATTGTTTGCGTGGGTATTTGGTATGCCAACACAAGGCTGTGTGCATGGCCTGTTAGTGGTTGCCAATTCTTTGGATGTTTGAGCCTTCTTGCATAAAACCGTGTGGGACAGTGGTTTGATAAGCTTGTCGGAGTCTGGAATCTATAAACGTTGTTAGTGTGTTAAACTGGAACATTGGACCCAAAAGCTTCAGGTAATGCACACATTTTTGCGATAAATGTTACTCGCGGCCGACTTTAGAAAATAAAGGAAAGAAGAAAATAATGTTGCACCCTTCATTCTTTGCAGCCGTTTGATTCTTTTAGCCAAAGATACTTCTTCTCCCCAAAGTCTTCAAAATCAGTACTCTTAAAAATCCTAAAATATCTTTTAGAAATGTATTTTTCAAGTACCAGCATATTGTACTTTCAATAAAGTACTAACATATCGTGTTTTTTATTATTAATTTTTACTTTTTAACTGGCATATTAATACTATATTATAATTTTTATTTGGTGTTTTAAAGAATTTAGTGTTTTTTTAGTAAATCTATATAATTTTACCACACTAAATATTTCTACTTTCATGTTTCATTCAACTTAAATATTCCACAAACTACTAATAATAAGAGTATTTTAGTAAATGGTACTAAAATGATACTGATTTTACCATTGAAACTAACGCAATAAAATCTCATTTTCTTAAAAATCGTGTATAAACATTAAACGAGTATTATTTTGAGCCGAGGAAGTAGTCGATTTTGTTAATTTTAGGAGTATAGTGTGATGTTGACTCCCACTCTAAATAAACGAAATAAAATATATCTTAACTATTGTTTTTATGACAATTTTGATTGTTAACTAATTAGCTCTCTTTTGTAGTTAAAAGGGAAATACTATGAAATGCATCTATTAAACAAATGGATATCACTTTCATGTTTCTCCTATTTTTTGACAAATAAACTTTTTGTAGCAGTCTCTTAATATATTATTATAAACTATGAATTTTATTATTTCAACCATCAAATAAAAAATTTATTTTTTCTATAAAATTGTAAAATCAATTGATACTCATTAAATATCAATGGTTACATTGCAAAGACTTCGGATTTATGTAAGAAGTGCATGATCATTAATGTACGATGACAATAATTAATGATTAAATTAGTAAAATCCATTGCATATAATAATTACTAAACAGAATAATTCATGAGAAAATTACTTCTAGATTAAACAGATCTCCACTGTATAGGAAAATGTGTGGAGGCCATGACACCTGCATTCATACCTCCCCTGCTATCTAAATCGACCAACATTTGTTAGCAAAAATTTGCTTCTTCGAAATTAGTTTAACCTCTTGATATATTTAATTTTTTATTTTCAAATTTTAGTAAATTTTGAACTTTTTTTTCTTGAAGGAATAAATAAATTTTGAATTATTCATGTGTGTTCTTATTAGCTGATTCATAAATTTTATATTTTTCCCCCTCAATTAGTTTTTTATATTTTTCTTTTAATTTATTTTTAAATATTTTACAAATTAAAAAAAAAAATCCTAGCTCGGGATATTACAAAGTTGATATGGCATATCCACTCCTCTTAGTCTATGACTTTCCAAGTAT
>Ga0209282_1001666_pt1 | contig 12344 bp, 8 predicted proteins | sample Mtrugardesep15_FD_187529 | JGI IMG/M metagenome (GOLD analysis project Ga0209282, IMG submission 187529) | Root nodule microbial communities of legume samples collected from California, USA - M. trunc garden sep15 (SPAdes) (version 2) | ecosystem: Host-associated > Plants > Roots > Nodule...
CTTGGAGACTAAGACCCTGTGAAAACATTCCCCATTTTTATTTTTTACATTTGTGTTAATTTTACTTCCTTATTTTCATAAAGTAACACTTGGTTAATATTTCATCTTCTCTCCATCACAACGTGTCATTTCAAAAGTCTTATATTTTCTTGTTAACAACCTAACGACACATATTTTAGAAAATATAAAAATTGAAAATGATTTTTGCTATGCCTAAATGTCATTGCCGAGACTTTTCTTTTGTTTGAATAACATTGCTGAAACTTTTTTTATATTTCTTTCCACTTATAATTGGAGATCGGTTATGGAAGTGAACTAGTTCAAGAAGCTTGAGTTTCATTCATTATGAGATGCTGGGGTTCTTAGCATCGGCATCAATTATGGTTGAAATTTCATTAGTAGTGTTTGCCCTTTGCTCCGTTTGTGTAGCTAAATTAGAGGATGCAGTTGCTAATATTAGCACACAGGTTGGAAGAGTTTAGTCGTCAAAGGAGTAGCCAGTTGTATGGATTGGAGGAGATAAACCTTCTATTCATGTTCATGACTGCGGAAAAAAACCATTTTCACTGCTTGTCTATGGATTTTGATACGAAACTTCGGTATGTTTCTAATTCAACTATTTCGAAATGAAATCTTGAAAAGCTTTAGAGAACACAGACCCATCTTAGCTGTATATATGCTGCCAATATTTGATCCACAAATTTCATAATCAAGTAAATTTGATGTCATGTAAACTAGTTCAATTATTTGACAGCACTACAGTCAAGGTAATCCATTTTCATGGGGGTAGTAGGATAGGGTGTACAATTGGTACCTAGTTGAAAGGGGTGCCATGAATGTGTATTATAACATTTTTCTCTCTATTTAAATATTAGTGCCAGTTTAAGGGGTGTCCCTCGACACATCCTAGCTTTTCTACTGTCTCCCTCATTAATCGCTTTATGATGAAGGATTGATAGGCAAGCAAACTAGGTAGTTGATTAGCTTGCGGACTATGCCCTTTTATGGTAGGATATAGTCAATGTCTATTTTAATAATCATATTCGACTCAGAGTGGCATTAGTCAAACCTGATTGTGTCACATAAACCAATACAACTATTTTTTTTCTTTCTCTCTCTTTCATATATTAATGTCAATTATATTGAACAATGTCATGTGATATTATGTCACACACGTGCAATCTGCTGAAGTTAGAGAACCATTATGTATTGTTAAGTGTTGGTATGTAAATAATATCTTTGTTGAGCCTGGTAGTCAAACACAACAATTTGGTTTATGATATCAAGGTTCTGAGTGATACGCATTATGCGGTAACTGACATGAAAATTAAAACGGAAAGACTATTGTTTTGATGATTGACTCGAGCACACAAAGTTCACGTACACAACATTGTTTCAATTTTGGGTATGGACAGTCACAGCAATGGCAACAGACTAGGATCAGATGATTCATAACTAGCGGAGAAAGACGTGAGTAAGTAAAAAGAAATAGCAGATCTCACGGTAATAAACTAAGAAATAAGAATTGTATGAAACAAATTCATAAAGGTAATGCCCATGGTAATAACAATAAATTTTTCAATTCAAGTAAAACATTTCATACTGGTTGAATTCAGATCCTCAAATCCACATCCAAAAATTTGAATAGTACAACCTCTAAAACACACAGTAAGCATACACTCAAGAAGATAGTCCACAGACGCAGAAGTTTTACTCAAAAGCATCGTCGTCGTCATCAGGAAGGGGTTGATTAGCAGCTTGGAGAAGCTCATTCTCATGTCTGCAAAAGAACCAATAAATGAGAAATTCAATACAAATAATTACATTGCAATTGAATGAGAAAAGCAATGTTTAACATACTATTAGATATTCTTAAAAAACTAATGGATGTTATGGTCTTTTAGCATATTAGTATTGCATATTCCTAAACGAGGCGGATAAATGGAAGGGAAAGAATAGAGAAGGAAAGGAAGGGACATGGATGATGAAAATGAAATTATTTCTCAATGTTTGAATTTCTTTTTTATTTTTTTTACAAATCTAACAACAAAATGGTGGTAACTTGAAGAACATATTTGAACTTAAAAACACTGGATTAATGTTCAATGGTTATAAACATGGCTAATAATGTATAGCCTTCTCAAAATAGCTTATAGAAACAGTTTACACAGCGCATACACGACATTTAAACTCATAAGGCTCTTTGACCATAATAATAGTTTGTATATTAGCTGTGTATGATAAGAGTGTTTTAATAACATTTATAAAACTGTTTATAACCCCTTATATCCATGATGGTTGTGACACTTTGATTTTATTTTAGGAGATCATTTTCAACTACAACCACACTATTTTGCAATGCTACACAATGAACATATTTTATCATGCCAATGATGAATGATTGTAGGAAAAGGACTAAAAGGATTTGACAAAAGATAGCTTACACTTGTTGAGCAGCTAAATCAATTTGAACTTCAGGTGGAGCCAATGCAGGAGATTCTACAAAGTGCAAGTTAGGATCCCTGCAAATATGGACAAGTTAGAAATAATTAGTTGAAATGCACTAAAAGTTAAATGTGTTTTTCGTGATAGTAGAGAAAGAAACTAGAAAACCAACACCTACCCTGCAAGTTTCCTGGCAAGGTAAAGGAAAGGCTTCTCAAAGTTATAGTTGCTCTTAGCTGAAATCTCATAGTACTGCAAATTCTTTTTCCTGTGGAAGGTAACCTGCTTTGCCTTTACTTGTCTGTTCTTCACATCAACCTTATTACCACAGAGAACAATCGGGATGTTTTCACAAACCCTGAAAACAATTGTACAGAAAATCACCAAACAGTAAGATAACCAAGTTGGTGATGAATACTAGTAGTTTAGCAACAAAACGATCAAAAAGGTTTCAAGGACTCTTAATCTACATACCGGCAAAGGTCACGGTGCCAGGTAGGGACATTCTTGTATGTCAGTCGGGCTGTAACATCAAACATTATAATTGCACACTGCCCATGGATACTGCAAAATAAGGCAAAGCATGTTAAAAGCAATTCGAAAGGGACCAATGAAGACTAAAAGCCTTAGACAAACTGTTCTAATAAAAAACATATATACTTCATTACATTCTTTAATGCTAGAACTCCCACTTAATGGAATACTAACTCACCAGCACAGGAGTAAAGACTAAACAAAGGACATGCAAAACTACAGTACACTGAAGTGATTAGCAAAAGAACACTGTTCTGATGCCAAAAGAACTAAAATCTCATGTTCTGAATAGAGACAACCAACAACTAAAACTGTATGTGTAAAATCTAACAACATGCAAGCAGCAGAAGCAAACTCAATTTGATTTTTAGAGTTAAAAGTAACGCATTCGATTGATCAGCATTAGGTGACCGAAGATATCATGCTTTTTAGGTATAAATAAATGTTGTGCGTTACAATGAAATTGCTAACCAGATTACCAAAAAAAAATTTGAGAGCACAATTAAAACATGAGTGAGCTAACTATATTGAACGAAATGACGAGGAAACTTACTAGTATCCATCTCTGAGGCCACCAAATTTCTCCTGTCCAGCAGTATCCCAGCAGTAGAAGCGAATCTTTCCGCAGTTTGTGAAGAAATCCAATGGATGCACTTCCACACCAATTGTAGCTGTTCACAATCAAATCAAATCAGCTAATTAATCATTTACACGCTTATTAAAAAGAAAAAACATGTATAATCACTTAATTTTGCGTATATAACCCTAAATTAATAACGAATCGTACGTTCATATTTCTTCTCAAACTCTCCAGTGAGATGCCTCTTGACGAATGTTGTTTTTCCTGCAAATTTTGATAACAATAAAGTTCAAATCGTAATCACATGGTTGCGAATGATTTGAATTATTATCTTAAAAAAGTTGAGTGAATCGATGTGTTTACCAGTGCCACCGTCACCGACGATAACAAGCTTGAAACTAGGATAATCAACGGTTTGCTGATTAGGCAAAGCCTGCAACAGAAAACAAATCAACAAATTAAGATAAATGAAAATCGAATACCGAAAAGAAGAAACTGAGAAAATCGGAGAGAGAGAAGAGAGAATGAATAGTACCATTGCGAAGGGAATTGATTAAAGTGATGAAGAAGAAGAAGAAGCTAGCTAGGTTAAGTTAGGTTGCGTTGTGTTCAGTTTCGGTGTGTGTGATGGAAGAATGAAAGGAGAGTGGTATTTATATAGGAAATAAATGGGTTTGAAATTCAAGTTTTGAAATAGCTACCTAGCTGGCACCAATGCGTTCAACTGACGCAGCTCTCTCTACCCTCTGATTCATTCATTCAGTCACAACGTCTTCTTCATAAGTAAAGACCGTTACTTTCGCTCCCGTTAATTCAAAACTTACCGAGACCCACACCACACATGCCCCGTTTCAATATTTTTACCTATCAAGTTATTTAAGAGTGACCCATTAAATTGGTCCATGTATTTGTATTAAATTTTCAGCTTGGTCTCTGACGTCAAACATCTTTTAGATTGGTCTCTCATTCTATTGGTTGTTTTGTATTTTGAGTGTTAATAACACAATGTCTTTTGTATATTATTTAGTGGTGGCATAATACATTTTGGATCTTATTTGATACGTTAATGACTTAAAATACAAAACAACTAATAGAGTCCGAGAGGGCCAATCTTATTCTTAATAATGTTTGACCAATTTGAGAAATTGGTAGAAAGACAGAGACCAATTTAATGATTTACTCAATTATTTAAATTTTAGGTTAAATATATTTGTATATTTTCTTTAACCATTTGGGGTAATACCTGTTTTGCGTGTAACAAATAACCACAATAGTCATTCAATGTATCAAAGTTCCAAAATAATTGTGTATTTTTTTATTCAAAATAATCTCCAATGTTAAAATAGTTTTTCAATGTTGACATTAACTTTTTTTATATAAGAGCTGATATGATAGTAAATAAATATTTATATGATAAAAAACAAAATTTACGTTGTAAATTCTAAATTTTCAGATGTTATGCACCTACATGACATGAGTTTAACTAACATCAACATGTATACCTACACGTACGAATATTTGTTAGAGTACAAGAACTCCATCGTACAAATTTACGTACTCCAACAAATGATTAATTCAAATCACATATTTATATTATTTATAAAAACTGGGTCTGTAATCTCTTCATGTTCACGTATTAGTTCAATTTATTTATACAAGTTCACGGTAATATTCTTCAGGAAATCTATATGTGAAACTCATTTCAAGTTGACTGTAGATGAACTCAGTGCACATATGCACCTACCATCTAAAAAATGGAAGAAGAAAAAGTATGGAACACATTATGAACTTGGAACACAGATTTGGATTAAAAAATGGTAGAATCCTCTCAAATTTCCCATTGCTAGTTTTAAAAATATAAGTACAACAATACTCTGACATAAACATTAAATGATTTCAAATCTTTAATTATAAGGGTAGCTGGAGAAGGATTAAAAAGATTTTCAGTATACTTTCTCCCGTTTATGTAATGCTAAGATTTGTCATTAAAATTGCTGAGTTGAAGATTAATGAGGGGAAAGGTTCTGATTTTTTTTCTTTCTTCGGAATATTACTGCAACTGCAAGTTGTTTTCCAAATCTAAAACCTCTCAACTTCAATGGTTTCAATATTTTAACTTAACTGAAAGTTATTTAACCTGAACGGTAAAACACAATCACATAACTACGTCTGTGATTGGTTCTGTCTCAAAAATCAGACCTTGAACATGTACATCATTCTTCACAGTTCACACAATATCATTAAAAGTCTTAATAAAACTAGTAAAATGTGCAAGAACAGGTAAACTTTTCCAAGTGAAATGGGTGGCATATAGCAACACTAAACAAACAAAATCAATGCCTGCGGCAAAGTATTGATACATCCATTAAGTGAGGGTTTACATAAAAGTAAAACATCCCAATCTCATGATGATAAAATTCAAATACCCAAATCTGTAACCAAAAATGCTAAAAGTTCAACCTCAAGCACAAAATATTATAGCATACTACACAAAAGCACCAACTCAAGACAAAAGACAGCAGTTGCAAGGGTCCTACTCAAACGCATCATCATCGTCATCAGGAAGGGGTTGATTAGCAGCTTGAAGAAGCTCATCCTCATGCCTGCAAAAGTTGTTTGCCAATGTTAAGATAGTTTACAGACAAACCTATACCCACGCCCCTCTGTTCCAATCACATACACAAATGTACCAACAATATGGAAGCATCTTAAAGCTTATTTGATCTTATAACACTTGAGTAAATTTTAATAAGAACTTCTAAGCGTATAAAAGTAGTCAATATCCTCCCACTTAACCTGTTTTCACTTTTCACTTCTTTCCATAAAATCCTCAAAAACATAAATAAACGGTTAATATAGAACATATGCAGCGCTTAAAAACCATAAGTTCGATGTCCATGAAAACAATTTATACATTAGCTCTTATATGATTAAGACTAGGTTAATGAACACTAACACAACTACTTACTACCCCCTGTATCCATGATGGCTGAGACAATTTGATTTCAGGATAACATTTATCTATGACCACAATTTTGCAAAGCTAAATCCACCTATTTTGTTATACGGTAATGATGAAAGGTTGCTGAATAAACAGCTAAACAAGTTGATGATGGTTGTAGAATAAACAACTAAACAAGTTGGTGACAGGTAACTTACTTTTGTTGTGCATCTAAATCGATTTGAACTTCTGGTGGAGCCAGAGCAGGAGATTCTACAAAGTGCAAGTTAGGGTCGCTGCAAATTGACACAAGTAAGAAATAATTAGTTGAAATGCATAATAAAGTTCAATGTGTTGTTCCTTACAATGTAGAAACTAGAAAAATGACACCTACCCTGCAAGCTTCCTGGCAAGGTACAGGAATGGCTTCTCAAAGTTATAGTTGCTCTTAGCTGAAATCTCATAGTACTGCAAATTCTTCTTCCTGTGGAAAGTAACCTGCTTTGCCTTCACTTGCCTGTTCTTCACATCAACCTTGTTACCGCAAAGAACAATTGGGATGTTTTCACAGACCCTGAAAATCAGTTCCAAAATGGAAGAGTCCATAAAGCAATATAAGGATCATGGTGCTGAATGAGCAAACAATGTGTAAAAAAAAGGTATCAAGGACTTCATTTACTAACCGACAAAGATCACGGTGCCAGGTAGGAACATTTTTGTATGTTAGACGGGCAGTAACATCAAACATTATAATCGCACATTGCCCGTGGATACTGCAATATAAAGATAACAGCTTAAAAACAATATATATCAAGTAAAACAAGCACAAACCAGACTGAAGGAGATTCCTATTAAATCATCAAAAAGATACCAACACATATAAAATGACTACGAAAGCAAGTAATTGACATGTAGTACTCAAAATACTGATAAATGCAAGGGTGTGATAACCAAGAAACAACTACCCTTATTAACACGAAACAAAGTCTACATTTAACACCCTTAAATATGTAGTATACAATAAGAGGGCACAGTCATTTTATGGCCAGGACAATAATATGATAAAGAAACTCAATCTCATTTTTTTTTTTTGAAAAGAAAACTCAATCTCATGTGCAATTCATCATGTAATATTGGCACAAAAACCAGGAACAAATGACTGACAACAGACAAAAGTTAAATGCATAGTTGAAGTGAAGGCTCAGAACATGCAAGTAGAAGACTGCTCAAAATCTTCAAATTTGATTTAAGTGATATATAAAACACATGGAGCATTTGATTTAACATGCTACAACTAGGTTACTTTAAAACTTGAGAACACTACATACATACATTCAAACAAATGAGAACACATTACATCTAAACAAATCTGATTTAAGTGTTACATAAACCGAATAGGGAGTTTAGTTAAACAGGTAACCACAAGATTGCTCAAAAAACACGAGCTCAAAAACCCGAGATCACGATACATATAAATAAATGAAGAGGAACTTACTAGTATCCATCTCTCAGACCACCAAATTTCTCCTGTCCAGCAGTATCCCAGCAGTAGAAGCGAATCTTTCCGCAGTTTGTGAAGAAATCCAATGGATGCACTTCCACACCAATTGTAGCTGTTTACAATCACAAATCAAATCAAATTATGAATAAAAAAAATTAATCGCATATTAATTAAGAATAAGCAGTATATAATCATGCTTATTAACCCTAAATTAAAAAGAATCTTACGTTCGTATTTCTTCTCAAACTCTCCAGTAAGATGCCTCTTCACAAATGTTGTCTTTCCTGCAAAAAAAATGATCATTATTCATTACAACAAAGTCAATTTCAAGATCAATAAGCCAGATCCCAACGATTAACGAATCACTGATTCTATGTTACATATTTCAAGCAAATTAACAAAAAAATAAAAGAATAAATAAGCGATTAAGGAAGCGGAAAAGGAAAAGAGCGAATCGTACCAGTGCCGCCATCGCCGACGATGACAAGCTTGAAGCTTGGGTAATCAACGGTTTGCTGATTGGGTAAAGCCTACAGAACAAAAAGACGATGAATTGTTATTGTAAATCGAAACGCAAAAGGAATAGCGTGAAATCGGCGCAATGAGAGTGAGAGGGAGCATACCATAGTGTGGTTCGAAAGAAGAAGAGCGTTGTGATTGATGTGAGATGAGAGTGAGAAGTGAATAAACGAATTAGGGTTTTTATATGACAAGGGTTTCGAGTTTTGAAAGCGTGGAACTGACGCGGCTCTTCTGTCTTTCGGTCGAGTTTGCAATCTGTCCCTTCAATTGGGCTCCACACACCTTTAGGTCAGCCCGTTCACAGTTTTTTTTTTTTTTTGGGGGGTTTTGAAATAATTGATGACTATTAAATAAAAAAAGTTACATTTTAAAGTTTTAATGCATTGAATACACTGTTTTTAAGATAACATTTCTATTTAATCTTCTTATCAAGTGTTTTGAGGACACTTGTTAACATTTTCCTTAGCAAATTTATCGAGTGTTAATTTAAATTTCTTGATCTTTGATTTTTTTTTCTCCTTTTAGGTCTGCTATTTTTTTTCAAGTGTTTTGATTAATTTATTTCTGATTGCAATAACAAATTAATTAAAAAAAATAATAATCATTCTCTTGTAAGTATAACTATTTGGTAACTCCATCAATATTGATATGTATCGATCTGATTCAAACTCTGGATTTATCACTTTTTTAGGTGTGTGTGCGCGTGTGTTTAGTCATTAAACTATTTATTAAGGAAAAAAAATCATTTATTTAACTTTTTAAGCTCAACATATTAATGCGCCTTTTTTGTTTATAATTGAGTCCGAAATAGTATTTTGTTAAAGGAAAATGTCATGTATCCCCAAAAAACTATTACAATAAAATTGTGATAGTATTCAAGCAACATTACTGTTGCTTCTTTTTATTTTAGTCGCACGTGTTTATTCAAATACAGTGAAGATATAACGGTGAAAGATAACTCGTGATACTTTTGGAACAATTTTCTTTGTCGTAAATAGTAGCACTCTTTTGTTAAATACATTCTAAACTTTTATGTGATCATGTTTGACGAGAGCTTCCTCTTCCATAGGGACTCTCATCATGAATTGTGTGTTTAAAAATTGAATTGTCACTTCAATATCACATGCAATATCTTAACCAAATATCGTGGAATTTTAATAAGGTTTTATTGCTGCAAAATTATCTATGGATATCCAATATTCACTTCACTCTACATCTTAAAAGAGAAAGAAATAGAAACAATGATGTGATAAAGATTATATGTTAGTAACGCGATAGGAAAAAATAAATAGAAATAAAACGAGATGTTGGATGAGTATTGAAAAGTTAAGGGTGTACACATATAATCATTTTCTTTTCTTTTTGGTACAACATATAATCACTTTATTATTTCTGATATCTCGACGGTGTGTGATGCATACAAAGAATAGGAAGAATTGGGCAAACATTACCGTCATTGGTGATTATCAAACGTCACAACTCACAGCCATGGTTGTGTGTGCACATGTTTGTCATTTTTACACAAAGTAGTGCAAGAATGTTAAGTTGAGTTGCGGGGCTAGAAAAAGGCAACGAGCTTTCGAGAAATTTACATGTCATACCACTCATCTTAGTCGTAGTGTTGTGAGTGTGTGTGTTATCTTTACCAACAAAAATACAAAATATTGCTGAAGAAGCATATTGTTACACAAGGAGTGCAAAAATGTTAGGTTTGAGTTACGAGGCTAGAAAAGGGCAACGAGGTTTCGAGAAATGTACATGTCATACCACTCATCCAAACTACATGCCCACCAAATTTCCTTTCGATCTCTTTTGTTCTATCATTTGATACACAAATCACCCATAAAATGCAACAGTATTTACTTGTTTTCTCCATTTTTTTTGTCATGGGTATGGAGAGACTTTCCTAGCTTTTGTTCACCTGGAGCAAGGGATCTCAATCAAGATTGAATTCAAACATTTTGGGCAGCTTTGTTAATTGTAAATAACACAAACTCTAGGATTACCTCGGGGAAACAAAGATGGTCAAAGTGGGTGTTCAACACTGTTCGAAAAATTAACAGGGCGTAAATCTTGTTAGCTGAAGCGAAGTTACTAGGCTAAGAAGTCGGAGAAATCTCAACGTGAGAATTGGGGAATACGGGAGAAGCCAATACATATTTATTGGGGAAACGGCACGCCCATGAAAAGATTTGGATAATGGAAAATGCTTGTTGTCCTAAAAAAGTAACTCATGAACCTCACGACACAAATGTGTAACCGCAGCATGACCCTCTTTTATTTTATCCATTCATGTTTTCTACAAATTTAATTATCTAACGATCGAAATCAATTCGTGAAATATTCGGGATGTTTTTGTTTGTGAGATATAGCACTATTGTTCGATAAAAACCCTCTCAACTAATTATTGTTATGGAAAAATCTTTTTGATGGGTAATAAAAGAGCAGTCTCCTAATTGGATGGATGTTGATTGAACACCATAGAAACAGTCAGAGAAGGTAATCAACCAAGGCCATTAACAGGGTAAGTTTCCTTCTGGTATGACACTGCTACACAATACATGCTCCCCTTAGTTCCATTCATGGATGATATATACTAGTGTACATAACCTTGAGCTGAAGAAGCTAGTAACAATCCATTGGCTTTGGCAATTTTGTTTTCATTTTCTTTCTACTAAATATTACTGCAATGTGTTTTTCAGATACATCATTGTAGAAGAACTCTCCCAAACTACAAATAAACCCAGGAAGCAATACATGTGCAACATCCTTCCAGATCTAGTTTGTTTTCCAAACGATCGTGTGTCCGGTACAAACAAAAAAAAAAACTATTTAAACAAAACCGAAACACTAGCAACCGTACAACTGGTTTCTGTTGGGACACCTCATCTTTGACATGAATGGCACTCCAATCCACAACAAAGCTTATGAGTTTTAGACTTTTTATGATTTGATTGTTGAAGACCACAAGTGACAGCAACACAGCCTTGAAGGCCGATGTGTAGCATAAGTGACGAAGATGGTTGTGAATTGGTGTGTGTAGGAGCAGTAGAAGGATGAAGAAAGGCTGCAACCTAGTTTCTAAATTCAAATAAAATAAGGTTTTAAAAAAACCTTTCTGCTGCTCAAGTCTTGCATTACTTGTTTAAATAAAATCTCGATAGTTAAATCTAGAACATCTCCACAAGGGTGAATAAAAACACTATATGCAAGATAATGGAGCGTAGACATAACTTCTTTTTGTTTCGCTTTCAAAATTGTGAAGAGATTTTTTAAACGTGATGTAGTTTTAGCGTCTAAAGCATCATCCTAATGCATTTACTATTTTGTTTCACCAAAATTAGCCGATTAACAGTGTCAAGTAAAACAATAAAAACATTTTCTACATCCAGATATAAACTTCTAAAACTAAATATAACATCACTTACAATATTCTAAGAAAATAAGAATTGTATATGAAACCAAAAGCATAGATGGTAGTATTTTTTAAGACGCAAAACATGTAAAAAAAAAGGACTGGTACTAGAATTAATGCCCACAGCAACAACAATACGATTTTCAGTTCAACTAAAATATTCCATACTGGTTGAATTCAGATCCTCAAATCCACATCCAAAAATGTGAATAATACAACCTCCGAAATACACAGTAAGCATACACTCAAGATGATGGTGGGTTCGCACAAATTCTACTCGAATGCATCGTCATCATCATCAGGAAGTGGTTGGTTAGCAGCTTGTTGAAGCTCATTCTCATGTCTGCAAAAGCACCAAATACATAAGAAATTCAAAATATATTCCAATTCAATTACTACCTTTAGA
>Ga0209282_1001667_pt1 | contig 12342 bp, 4 predicted proteins | sample Mtrugardesep15_FD_187529 | JGI IMG/M metagenome (GOLD analysis project Ga0209282, IMG submission 187529) | Root nodule microbial communities of legume samples collected from California, USA - M. trunc garden sep15 (SPAdes) (version 2) | ecosystem: Host-associated > Plants > Roots > Nodule...
GCCTATTTCCAAACGGTGTCTTGATGAAATCGGTGAAGAAACTGCACAGACAATCAGTAACAATGCATGAACATGATTTACTACCTGCTAGCTATTAGAAATAGGGTTTAAACTAAACTTACAGTTAACATTGTTAGATAATGGCATTCTTTCAACTCCTCTATATGAATTTTGTTGATCTTTTCTATACTTGGAGTTTCTACCAGATGGAGTAAAGTTCTCCATCCTTATGATAATTGAGTATCACAGCCAATATAGATAGTAAGTGGAGAAGTGCAGATGTAAGTATGCAAGGAAGGGTAAGAGAAGACTGAGAGAGTGAGGTTCAATCAAACATAGAGAGCAATATATACATCATTTCATCGTAGTGTATTGAGAGGAAATCCAAAGTCTTTGAGAGTAAGTAATATCACATGCATCTCAAGGTCAAAACCAAAATCCTGTCATTAGAGACATATGCTCTAATGGTTGTTGTGCAGACAACTATAACAATTGTCATAATTTAAAAATTCATTAATTTCAATGCGAACCATTGAATAGCAAGGCCGTCCCATGTGAGCTCACTATTTCCATAGGTTATAAAGGGTGTGAAGTCAACGTTGCAGGCTTGATTCTAAAATTTATAATAAAGATCAATGGCCAATTTTCTTGCCACCCACCGTGCATATACATTGAGTGGATTAAATCTGGTGCATTTGGTATTATAATAGTGGCCATTGCATGTGTAAGAAAAAAGTGTGACATTCCATCATTCCATCAATTTTTTTAAAAGGGTAATCAAATCAAATTTTATACACAGAAGCTAAAATCATCAACATCTGAATTCCTTAAACCGTAAATTGCTGTTGAACCACACTCAAACATAACCAAAAAGGTAAAAACACATTTTCTGACAATCACATGACTAAATTAACCCAACCAAACAAACTCTAAATATTTTCCTTATATAATCAAAAGGTTTTTAAAAAATCAAATTTTGTCCACAAAGAAGCTGAATTCATCAACATTTGAATTCATTAAGCCCCAAATTGCTGATAAACCATACTCAAATACAACACAACACAAAAGTCAAAACCAAACAATCTCTCAATTTTTTTCTATATAATCAAAAGGGTTCCAAAAAAAATCAAATTTCATAAGCAAAGAAGCTAAAACAATAAACATATGAATTCATTAAGCCCCAATTGTTGCTGAACTGTACTCAAACATCGCAAAAAAGGTAAAAGCACATTTTCTAACAATCATATAATCAAACTAACCCAAAACCAAAAGGGCTAAAAAAAAATCAAACTTTTAATTCTCTACATTACCATGAAACAAAAACATAATGAAGGGAATAAGAGAGAACCTTAGAAAAGAGATTAATCGTCCGAAAAAAGTGAGTCTGAGGTGAGGTTTCTTGACAGGGGTTTTGATAGCATTGTTATGCAGAACAATCCAAAACGATAAATCAACAGCAACTCGCTTGTTTCTAAAGAAATCAAAACCTTCATTGCGTGAATAGGGCTTCAACAACTCCCAGAAATTACCACCAACACCCATGATTGAATTAATCGTTTTTCTGCTCAACCACCACCGTATAAATCATAAGTGAGTACCATTAACATGCAAACTAAAAAAAATTAACTCACCAACATTCCTGATGTAAGATCAGCATCCCTGAGCTCCTTCACCAGTAAATGGCTGAACTTGGTGGGGAGAAAATGAACATTATAGCCATACCGAATAAAAGAATTTCTGTAATCAGTAGCTCTCTGATTCTGGAGCAGCAACTTCTGAGGAGGATTGAATTGAGGATACATCAGAAGTTGATGCATCAGAGAGTAAAATTTCTGATCTCCAAGAGGAAGAGATGTCGATTTGCATAGACAATGGTGATCCAGGTACCACCAAATAGCTTGTAAAATCTCTGAAGGATCTCCTACCCATCTGCGAAGTACACCATTCCATTCTTCTTTTCAACTGCAAGCTCAATCTCGTTATGATTTTGGTCACATACCATAACAAAGGGAGCAACTTTTAAGCCAAAAACACGAGAAAAGCATGTTGGTAGTCTTCCCTTCTTCTACAAAAACATACATTCGTGTTAACATCTAAGATTGTTTATGAATCCGACCTTAAAAAATCAAGCAACACTCAGGACAGATGCAACACCTAAAAATTGAAATGACAGAACTTCTTGTTGAAACTCTAACGTACACAAAATCAAGAAAGATAGAGACTATCATGTATGCATTATAGATCACTCACACTGCAACAGTCATATTCCATATGAAAAGCCCTCATGTTAACCAAGTCCCTTTTTACAGCACTGTCAACTTCAGGTCCAGCATTCCCTTGACCTGGCATCAACAAATCACAATCCACAAACCATGATTGTAGTAAAAAAAAACTCTATATAAACAAAAAAACACATTGTATTTCATACTAATTTCATACTAACCCTTAATCATACCTTTCACGGCGACCAATGAACCAGCAAATGATCTATCCTTAGCATACATAGTGTAGTTCTCCAGACGAGCCATACCTAGGACTTGCGAAAATTACCTTTCTTCCACAAAGCTCTTAACAAACCGTATGAATGCAAGGTTAGAAATTTTTGAAATGACTTGAGCTACTTGTTCCCATTAGGCACTTATACAGAAGAAAATGATAGAAGAAAAAGGAACCACATGCACCACTCATCTTTCAGGTTGTTCTGCTACAAATGTGAAACGAAGACTTTTTTGGCAATGAACCAATTTGAAATTTACATCGATACATGATACAATTAGAAGGGTAGCAAAGTAAAATCATTTCAAAAACTGAAACCCTAGAAGTTTCCCGCTGAAGGAATTGCAGTACAAATTGGTTGATTTTTCAAAGGGGAAAGCTAGGGCTAAAATGCAGTGCTTTGTTTCTTTTATAATATTAAGATGACATATGAATAGTTGATTTGAACAGTTACTTTCCAACGAGAAAATTAAAAGGAGAAAAAAAAAATGATAATTACAAGTGGATATATCAACAAGTGTCATGAATAATAAATAACCGGTTATTATTAAAAAATCCCTATATTATTTTCTATTTATAGCTTAATAATTCATCCATCATTGAATCTATAGAACACTAATGTAGAAATGAGAGAGAAAACCCTGCCTAGAGTGAGAGCATCTCGCAATCCAGAGTGCAAGAATCAACAACCAACAAAGGAAAGGGGGAAAATAAAACATGGTATTGACTATTGAGTTTTATAGTACATGAGATGAGATGAGACAAGAAGTAACTCCCCAGTTTTTAGTAACAAAATTTAAAATTGTTTGTTCCATCGTATGACTACAAATACTTTTGTACATCCAACTTATATTTTATCAAACCAAACTCTTGATACAAATAAATGACTACAACAATATATACAGTTTCCATGTATGAAGAAACCCTAACTCGGGATTTTACGAACCTGGAGATTAATCTCCATCAGAATTAGAGTCATACTCATATTCAGTTTCACTTCCAATGTCATATTCAGTTTCACTTTCCCCTTCAGAATATTTCTCTGAGTCGAATGCGAATCTCATACCTCGGCTAAAATCCCTATTGTAAATTTTATAGGCATCTTTAATAGCCTTGAACAACGACTCATTCCGTTCGATCTCTCCATATTCTAATAGGCTATGTATCCTTTTCACACCTTCAAGCATGCCAGCTTTTCCATAACAACCAACCAGATTTATGTATGTTACAATGTCCGGTTCCACATGCTTATCCCGCATCTTCATATATATATTCAACGCCTTCCCAACGTCTCCAGCAGAAGCATATGCGTAGATTGCCACATTATAGGCAGCAGAAGAGTCAAGATTTTCTAAGATTGTTTGAGCAAATTCAAGTGCCAAAGTATGCATACCAAGTAAAGAGTACAAAGCAGTGTAGGTAGCTTGTGAAGCATAAGGTTTCCCTTCCTGGTAACACAACTCTAACTGTTCTGCCGCTTCAATAGGATACTCTCCTTTCCTTAGTATAGTGAATAACAATATCAAAGTTCCATCATCTGGCAAAAGCTTCTTAGATACCATCATCTCATGTAGTAATTCACCACACTTGTGAAATTGCCTATTAACGGCATAACACTTAAGTACCGTGTTATAGGAAACACAATCTCTCAGTAAACCTGAGATTTTCATCTCTTCTGCTAACTTGATGGCCTCGTCAATCATGCCAATGTCTTTATAAACATACATCATTATTACGTATGAAGCACTGTCTGCCTGACCAGTCTCTTTCAAATTTTCAAAAGTCAGCTTGGCTTCAGAAACCAAGCCGAGTTCTGCAAAGGCGGTAATCATACTATTACGTGCAACTGAATCGAGACCCCCTTCCATGTTCTGCATCTGCTTGTAGATGGATTTTACCCCTTCCAAGTCGCCGGCCTTACTATAAGACTTCAGTAGGGTTGTTAACACAACTAAATTTGCTGATAATCCAGATTCTTGCATCAAGTGGAAGTATTGAAGTGCCTCATCAAGATTACCATGTTCTGCAAATCCGTTTATTATAGCACCATACACAACCTCATTTGGTTTTACACCAGCACTTATCATTTCCTGGTATACAATGATTGCATCAGAAAGCTGACCAAGACGAGCATAGCATCCAATAACAGCAGAAAAAGTTTGACAATCTGGCTTAAACCCCATTTCCTGCATTTCAACAGTAAGGTCCCTTGCTTGGTCAACTAAATCAGCACCAGAAAACATTTGAATAATAGAATTATATGTACTGTCATTAGGCGAAATCCCTTGATTCTTCATTTCTTCGAAGAGCAAAACGGCTTTATCATAATGGTTTGCTTTGCCGTATGCTTTGATCATGACATTAAACTCTACGATATTCCTTGCCTGTTGTGCCTTGTCTCTTTTCCTATAAAAAATATTCTCCGCTTCAGCCCAAAATCCCTTCTCGGCAAAAGCATCAATAATTAAAGCACATATAATGGATGATGGTTCCCTATACATTTGAAACTTCTGAAGCAAGTCATTTGCTTTATCAAGATCTCCTTCATTAATATACATCTTGACAATGCCAGGAAGAGAATGCTCATCAACAGAAACAGAAGTTTTCTCCATTTCATCGATCAAACCTGCCACCTCCTGAACCATATTCTCTGTGCATAACGCACCGAGAAGAGCTCTGTAAGTTACAGTATCTGGGAAGAGCCCAACCTCTCTAATCCTTCTATAATAAGAAACAGCAGCATCAATATTCCCCGCAGTAGCATACAAAGACAAGAAGATGTTGTAAGTTCTCGTATTAGGTGATATAACCTTCTCTTCCATTTTAACTAGCAAAGATTCAGCTTCCATCAAATTTCCATGGCTACCACTAATATAGATCATTGTATTGAAAGTGCAGGTATCCATTGCCACACCAGATTTCATCATATCAGCAAAGACATCAGCAGCATCTTTTAGCCGCCCAGCCTTGCCATACAAATCTATCAGATTATTGTAAGTGGTAGAGAGCCGAGGTTTCTGAGGAGCTATCTCCATATCCATCGACAGCATATTAGAATCCCGGATTCCCCCACCTGTCTTAAAAAGCTCGGTAGAAAGAAACTGCTTGAAACTAATGGGCACCGATGATCTAGAGCCATTGGTAGTAGCAGAATCCAACGAATCAAAATCAAGATCATCCAAGTCAACTTTCCCACCACACCAATTCTTATAAAACCTATCAGCCCTATCAAACTCCCCAACATCCTTCAAAACCTTAAGGACAGAATTCATAGTAACCTCATCAGGGAAAAAGCCTCTCACCCTCATATGCTTAATCCACAAAAGAGCCTCTTTACCAAGACCACCTTTCCCAAAACAATCAACAAGCATACTATAAGTATGATTCGTCGGCAAAACATCGTTTTTCGCCATCTCAATCCAACAAAGCCTCAATTGATCCCATTGTTTTTCTCTACCAAGAGTCCTAAGCACAACATTATAATGAATCACATTATGAACATAATTTTCTTTAGATCTAAACCACTTAAAAACCATAACAACAATTTCCCAATTTTTCAGCTTTTTAAGAATCATAGTGATTTCTCTTGGACTAATTTCCTCACCAAATGAATCAAGGGTATGTTCAACATCATTAGAAGTTTTCAATGACTCCAAAACTGAAGATAAAACATTGTCAGAATTTTTTCCCTTCTTCTTAAAGGAAGAAACGTTTGTGCGTAAAGATGGAGTTTTTGAAAGGAAACAAATGAGAGGAGGACAAAACCGTCTTGGATTAAGCGGTGGAAAGTGACCCAGAAGAGGTTTAGTGAAAATTTTGGTGAGAAATTTTGAAGAAGATGAAGAAAGTGAAGAATAACTTACAGGAAAATTTTCTGCACATAACATGTTTGTTTGTGGGCAATTCATACAGGAGCGTGAAGAGAAACCCTCCCTATGAGTGAAGAGAAATTTGTAAGAACTAAGAAGTAGGGTTTAAGGGAAAGGGGCGTGAATGAATGAAGTAGGTCCTAATTGCAGATTAGATATTTCTCTAATGTCACCGATATTTCATTTTAGTCCTTCCCCAATTTGACTATAGTACAAATTTGGTGGTATATAGTTTTATAAGAAAACAATTATGTTCCCTAAAAAAAAAAAAATTATGTAAACAAAAAACAATATTAGCACTCTGTCAACAAGAAAAATGATATTTCACATAAAAATATTAATATATGTCATGTGAGCTAGAGTGCAATTAAGATGGGTATAAATCTTGTATAATGAGTCAGGATCCGTTGACACCAGGTATAATGATTTATTGAATTTAACGGTTGAGATTTGGTGTAAGTCTTTTGACTTACACCTGGTGTCAAAAGATCCTGACTTTTGTATAATATATGTAGAAGTCGGAGTCAAATCATGAATTCAAATTTATTTACCTTAAAATATAAAATTTTAGTCATTATATTACTTGATAAAAAATATTAATATACTACAATCAGAAATACAACAATAAATAAAAATGATTGTATCTATCTTTCAAAAAAAAAATTGTATCTAGCTCAACTGACGATATCAAAATCATTAAATTAGATACAATTATTAAAGTTTGAATTCAGAACAGCATAGTTGTGTGTAAGTTTATTATCACTTCGTTTAAAGGAAATAATAACAATAAATAAAAATTAAGAAATTAGGAGGATAAACTTTCATTGTAGAGAGGTTTATTATTAACTTCTTTCCTCAAAAAAGAGTTTTATTGTTAAGTAACATTTTTTTGATAATTTTGCTCATTTACTAATTAGTACAAAATATTCATAAAAGTATTTCCATAACTAAGGATATTGTGGGGCGTAATATTTAATAATCTCTGGCAAATTGGCATAGTGTAGACGTGTAGTGATTAGATCAGTGATTTTCCATAATCACTAATAGCACCGTGTGAAGTGAATCTGAGCAGCATATAATTTTACAACGATATGTTTAGTATAGCGAAATCCAAAATCACGATAGTATCCCAAAGTCAGCGCATAAGTGCTGTTGAATTGAGTTATGACGTTGTTTAATTTCTTGTCTTTTTACGATGTTTATTTAGTTTAGATTGACATATCAACTTCGATCTATTACATAATCAATTAATAACTAGGTGCCAATGTTACAAGTATGGAGCCATGCATATTCCAAATACTATGATTTTATCACATTATTTGCAGATATTTGTCATTTTATACCCTTAATTTTATCCTCATAAGTTTTTTCGCATATTTATCATTTTTCGTTTTAACAATTTTAAATTTTATTGTTTTCGATGTACTTTACTATTTTATTAGCAAATTTAATTATTGTTGAAAGAATGAATATTGTTTTTTAGTAAAAAAAACAATTTGACTATAGTTCAAATTTTGTGGTATATAGTTTATTAATGACTTAAATATTGTTTTCGTCTCTGTAATTATATCATAAAAATATTTATTTATATTAAAATAGATTAAAATGTAGTGTATATTTAATTTTAAGGGAGGATATTGTAATTTAAGTATCTTATAGGAGAGGGGAGTATATATTTTATTTTTTAAGGAAGGCGGGTGTATATTTTAACGTAAGAGGGGGAGGAGAGTGTGAAGATCAAATAAAAAAAATAAACACTTAGGAACTCGTTTCATACCACTAATGAGCTAGACAGATGTTGAATTACTAGCAATGCTATTGTTGAACTTCCGATCATGTCTAATGGTTTTACTCTGACGTGGAATGGAATAATAATCAAAGAATGAGTTACTCCAAAAATATTATTTTGAATAGAAAAAATACTATTTATTGTAAATTACAAATTTGTTAAAAATCACAACCATGTATTATTTTCTCAACTGCATTTTTACCTCCATTGTTTTTCACTAAATTGAAGTTGAAAGATTGACAAATCTTTGATAAAAAGTACCATAAGTTTTAATATGAGTTTTGTGTTAGCCTTCATGTGATATTAAATAACCAAATATTATTTTTTATGTTAACTCTTTGATTTTTAGGATAAGAGAACCTGGAGTTCGACTGTGAGTTTTTTTTTTTTTTTGAATAGCCATAATACTTTATAGAAAAGTTTGTTTAAGTATTTTTACCATAATAAACTTATATCTTTTAAGAATGACACTATAAAAACAAAAAAGTTATTTTGACAACTAAAAAATTGGCTAACCTATTCTCATACAAAAAATTGGCTATACAATTATCAATTTAATAATAATTTATCTCTCTTTCTCTCGTAATCAAACTAACACTTATTGCATGTGTATTTCAATACAGTTATCTCAAAAATTATCAAATTTTGATCGTTTAAATATCACTTTTCATATAAAAAATACAATTACCAAGAAGAAGGTAAATATAGACTAGCTACACCCTCACAATAAAATGAACAACATCATTTCTTTATCTTCAAAGTTCAAATATACCAAAACTAAAATTTTGTGACAAGGAAAGGATATTTTGGCATTTGGACATGATCGCTCTAAATTAAGTAGGCTCACAGCTAGAGTAAAAACTGTTAACCATATAGTAAATTGGCAATTCATCTCAAGGATAACAAAACACAATCCAAGTTGTTGCACCTAAAGAAGTGCTTGTCTATGTTGCACTTATACCCTTAAAGCCTCACGTAAGGTGTGCATGTACACATTCCCAATTTTTTGGGAATGGATCTCGTTGTGTGTATTTTTCTTCCTAGTGCTTGTATTTTTCATAGTGTTTGGGAGCGAGAAAAAGAAGAGTCTACGGAGCACTAAAACTCTTCCATTCAAAACTCTGCTTCTATCATCATTCTTCCAAGATGAAATTTGGGATTGTTTAATTTTTAGGATCACATATTCACATTTTCATTTGGTTGGCAAGAACTACTACCAAATCAATTCAAAATCACCTCAATCCTAATTATTAATACAACATACTGAACATAGTATTTTAAAGTCTCAAGTTACATTCACTGATGCCATAGATACTATGAAACACAAACTTAAACACGAACACAACAACACAGACACGGCGACACCGATAATAACACCGATAATAATATGAGAAAATAACATAATTCAATGTAATTATGTGTCGGGGTCGAACATGATATGTATCCGACACCAGGACACGACCTAATCCGAAAAGTATGTGTGCTTCATAGTTCATAGCATAGTATAAATTCAATTAATATCACCAATATATAAGATAGCTTCCAAATAAAACAGAAATAAATTCTTACTTAGCAAAGCAATGTAATTATGCTTAGTTGATCATCATTGCTAGAAAATAGATCAATGAAATATTTCATGGCAAGAATGATGTTTTCCGTTAAGGTCTAGTAATTTTTCAAGAAAAATGCATGTTTGGAATGAAGGTGGGAGTAGTATAATCACGGTGAACCGTCGAAAAAGCTATGTCTTGGAACTTTAGCATGACCGTGAAATGTCTTACTCCCAAACACACTCTAAATTACGAGTTTGGTTTTGTTTCATTTATTGTTTATTTATCAGATATATAAACACAAGTGATAGCTTAATGGGATCCGCTAAACAAAATGAGTGTTACATGTGCCTATCTCTCTCGTACATGAACAATAAATGGAGCAAAGTCAAACTCCCTAAATAACCTCAATGAAAATGTGGAAACAAGGGCAAGTAATTTGATTGTGATAATCAAATAGCTTTTGTTGTTAATCTAGGTGTAAAACTCACTAACAGAGGACCGTACTACAAGAAGTTCTTTCTACATACATACAAACCGAATAAAAAAAACTGAGAATTAGATGTGGGATTGCATTTATTGTTTATTTTCAAATCATGCAATAGGATAAAAAGTGATTGTTCCTTTACATGAACTGTGGATTAACTCTGCAATACCACTTGATAGAAAACTGAATTTGCAATCGTTATTGACTTACTAGACTCTTGACCCGCGCTATCGCGCGGGTTTGTTATAAACTATTGCTCAATATATTTTGATTACAATCAACTCAAGCATTTTGAAAAATATAGCATTCTAGAATATTAAAGTTTTCCTAGAACTGAAGAAGGTCATGCATTTTGTTTTATAGAATGAACAAACATGTTTGTATATAAAACAGTGATGAACCATGCAGTAAGTCTTATTGATTGGAAATATAGTGCCATAGAAATCAATGGTGACTGTAATTGTTTTTAACAGTTGTGCCTAATTGCTTCTTCTATATATAATTTACACCATTTGTGCCTAATTGCATAGAAATATCAAATCTGAAATGTACTCGGTTGTCTTTAGATTTTGCAAATTTCTAATCATGCCTCACTCAACAGACAAAACAACTTGACTCTGAACTTCCAGTTGAACTTGAAAACATTCTTAAAGCAAGTAGCATGTTTGCAACAGTAGTAAAATCAGATAATGAGAATGCTCCAATGCCAGCCGATTCTATCACTATAAGCGAGGAACAGCCTCTGGTCTCAGATGAATCACCAGAAGAAGCAGTAGTAGTGATACAGTTGAGTTATAAAAGCAGGGCAGGAAAAGTTAAAAGTGGACAGATGCATGGAACCACTCACTCAGGCATATCACTCAGGCATCAGTAAGTAGAAAACCAAGCTAACAGAACCAATGTTGCATTTCTCAAGAAGGCTTCACGACTTCATCATCAACACACCAGTACGCACAAAACAACCTCAACAATGATTAAAGAAGCGAACCTGAACTGATAACCCTGCAAAACAAAACTACATGTTGAGTACGATAAATTAAAACTATGTGAAATATATAGCTATATTTAGGATAAGTATGGTTTATAATTAATGTTTTGCAATGATCATGCTTGTAGATAATGGTAAACTAAACATATTTAAGAGTCACTTAGTGTTAAAAGAATTAGTATTAAATCCAATGATGCCTTAAATCATTGACTCGTTGGCATTCATTATTCTTCGGGTTCTTTCTTTCACAATATAACTTTGGAACAAAATCATGTATAAATCAAGGATCAATACATTACATGTTGAGTACGATTAATAACCTCATAAAATAAGCGTAAAAATTATTCACATAATCATGTTCTAATCAACAACAAAAAAATACATGTACATATACATATGCCTTAAGGAAGAAGAAGGTACATAATTAAAATATTGATCCATTATTCCTGCTCTTTCCTGTTCTTTCATCCTACTCCAAACATCAGATTATAGTTGATATATCATTTATCAACCAACTGAAAATGGTGCAGTTACTACAGTAATCATTATTCGCAATATAAGTCAGGAAAAACCACAATAACTTGGAAAGAAACTGCATTTAAGTCAATGGGAACTATATCAGTGCCTCTAACTGTTCGCTGTTTGACTCTACGGTGAGTAATAAGTCTATAACTTTCGAGGGTATATTTCCCAGGAACCAATCGACAATGGAGCCTAACTGTTTCAGCCTCTCTGTGTCTTCGCTGTGATAGCGGAGAATAAACTGCATGAACCCCGGACAGCATATCAGAAAGCATAAAATCATTTGGTCGGTAACGCATACAAATGTATAAGAAACACGCGGAACAATCAATCCATGCGCAGCTGAAATTAATGATAAATTTGCGGGACGAACTGATTCCTAATAAATTCGTCCAGAAATATTAAAGCATTATTACCATTAGTGATGTACTGATGTCGGCCAATGGAGTTCTTCCAGAAGACTGTCCATATAAGGCAGCAGTAGTTGCTGCGGTGCTATCGGCGCCTATTTCCAAACGGTGTCTTGATGAAATCGGTGAAGAAACTGCACAGACAATCAGTAACAATGCATGAACATGATTTACTACCTGCTAGCTATTAGAAATAGGGTTTAAACTAAACTTACAGTTGACATTGTTAGA
>Ga0209282_1001669_pt1 | contig 12340 bp, 3 predicted proteins | sample Mtrugardesep15_FD_187529 | JGI IMG/M metagenome (GOLD analysis project Ga0209282, IMG submission 187529) | Root nodule microbial communities of legume samples collected from California, USA - M. trunc garden sep15 (SPAdes) (version 2) | ecosystem: Host-associated > Plants > Roots > Nodule...
CTTTCATAGCAACAAAGGGGTTCGGGATTGAAATTTCTATGCTACGATAGAAACCATAATCCTAAGATTCTCTTAAAATAATGTTAATGCCTTTACCAAAAACAATTCACTCTAAAAAGCAAACATTTTTAGCTAATAAATTTAGGAAAAGAAATTGGTACTCAGCCCTAATTCTTATATGATATAAGATCTGTTGTAGCTTTCAAACTGATTTTCTTCTTCTCTTGAATTCGTGATCTTCTTCTTCTCTCCAATTAAATTTTTTTCTGATAATTTAAAACTTTTTTTATTTTTGGTTTTCATTTCGTGATCTTCTTCTTCTCTTCAATTCAATTTTTTGTTTTCAATTTTTTATTTCAATTCAATTTAATTCCTCATAATGATTTGACATGCAGTACTGTTGAGTTTTTTTTTTTATTTCAATATTAATTCTTTCTTCACGCAGCTGAGTTGGAGATTCAATATCCATTCAAATTAATATCAATTTCGATTCAATTCCCAAAATGATTTAACGACATCAAACATAATTTCAATTAAACGATATGAATTTTTTGTTCTTAATCATCTTTCTTATTACGTGTGCATCAAACACATGAAAGAATAAGTGTCTATCATATATATCACTATCATATTTTATCCTTATCCATTTTCTAATCTATCATATCTTATGCATTAAACGGACCCTAAGGGTTATATCTCTTCCATAAAGTTTCTTTGTCATATTTTCAAGAACGGTTGTGAGAAAGAATGAACTGTAAAAGATAGATTGAGTTCCGAAGGGTTGTTTCTACCATATGGCATCATAGATTGAGAGACATAGTATGATAATTGTATTATATCTTTCCTAAATATAGTGTTTGATGACACAACATGATATGATAAGTTAAGCCTCAGACTTATCTTATCTTATCATGTTTATGTAGTTACAATTCTTATCATGAATAAGAGCTAGGCTAGAAACAAGCTTGCTATTCAAGGCTCTATTTGGTCGACTTCATTATCTGCTTTTATTAGAGAAGAATTTTTTAGAGACCGTTATGGTTTACCTGCGTATCATTTTCCTTAGCTTTTTGCTTTCCTTTCTTTTCTTTTTTGTTGAGGGTCAGACCTAATTGGAATGTTTTTTATTCTCTCTAATGCAAGTTCTCCTCTTGATTCGGCCTAATAAAAAATAATTCAAAAAATTAAATGGATATTAAACTTAAACTTTTTTTTGTTAAAAGGCGAGTAATTGGTATAAACTAGATTAATATATGTTATCGTATAAATTAATTACGGGTAAGTTATCGTCGAAAAGGCAAGTAAACTAAATTAAATGGATATTCACTGAAATATATATTATTGTCGAAATTAATTACGGGTAAGTTTGAGTATTTTTTTTCGAACATTTTGTTCATATGAAAGTTGAAGTTTTCGCCAATTGTTTATTTTAATTTGTTGATTTTGAAAATAAAGGTTATTGAAGAGTAAATTTGTTTTTAACTATGCAAATTCTTTCATGATCAATTTTGAGATATAGCATAATATGTGTATAGAGAAATTATAAAAAGGAGAATTTAGTTCATATAGTTAATACAAACTAAAAATTAATTTTGTTCATCATATGTAAGAAAAACCAAGAGCAAGACGATCACAATATTTCGAGTTGGAAATGAATAGAATTTGATGTACTCTTGAATCTGCATGTGCAGTGTTGATTCAATTCCAAGAGTTCCCCCAAACACTTCATTGAACAAGAACTATCCATATAGATTGTCTCATGTTTGAAGCATTCAGAGGAACTCCAAGAGAAAATCAACAAATAATTACTAAGCTTGTATTTTTGGTTAAACAATGCATGGCAAGTTCTCTATATATAGTAAAGAGATTGTGTTCAAAGGACAAAGAGACCTGAATCTTTGTGTGGTGATGCATAATAAAGAGATTGTGCCACACTAGAGAATGAACATAGTCAGGATGTTTGGCAAGAAGTTTAATCTTGGGAGATATATATTTAGTATAGTGTCACATAGTGGTAAAGTGATTAAAATCATCGAATCTAACAAAAGGTCCATCCTCTCATATTTCTTCTAGTCGTTTTCACTTTCATGAATTTTAAAATTCAATGGTATTATTCTAGAGAATTCTATCAAACAGTTGACTGATAAAACTAATGTTTTAAGACAATGAGTTGCAACTCTCTCTCTTTTCTAATTGTCAAACCCTTGTTACCACTTTTTCTTCCTCTTCTTCTTTATATACGAGTGATTGATGGTTTAGGGTCAATTTTACCCTCGATCATCACTCCAACGCATTTTTTCCTTTCTCTTTTAGTTAAATAAGTGAATTCGACATACTTTTAGTTTTCTCTAATTTGTTTTTTGTTGTTTCGTCGTCTTAGAAAAAGATTGTTTTTTATTTATTTTTGATCTTGGTGCGGTGTTTTTTTAATTTCTTGTCTCGGTGTAGTGTTTAGTCTATTCAAGTTGAAAGATCAGATTCGATATAGTGTAGATCCAATTAATAAATTTGGTGTTGTCAATTGTTACGGATTTGGAGGCTTTGTATTTCAAAAACTTGAATATAGGCATAGGGCCTATGGTTTAGGGTGTTGTTTTCGGATTTTCAAACTGTTGTATTTGGATTTTCAAATTCTAAAATGAATATATATCGAAGTTGTTATTAGGTAGAGTCACAACCAGGTCGCTCTCTTTTATAGCACTGCCCAAAATTGTGCAAGGCAGACTATCAACCACGCCGCCTCCAAGATAAAACAAGTTCCGCTAAAATTGTGCGGTTAACTACTGCACTGTAGAAAACCGTTTGAGAATTACACCCTCAAATATGGTACCAAGACCACTCTTTAATACTGAAACCAATTTAATATGGTACTGTCACCACTCTATTATGGTGCTGAGACCACTCAAATATGGTGTTACCACCATTCTAATTATTAACTTCTCCAACTATGATACTATGATCACTCAAATATGGTTTTTACACCATTCTAACGTCTAACTTCTTCAAGAATCGAAGAAGATTATATTTTAAGATCATTCATAATTTTGAAGGGACGTTATACCGAAAAAGGGACTATGATCTTAAATTATTATTTATTCCGAAGGACATAAAAATATCGAAGGGACTATGAACTTAAGATCATTCTTAATTTCGAAGGGACATTAAACCAAAAAAGGGACTATGGTCTTAAGAACACTCTTAATTCTGAAGGGACATAAATGGAGATGAAGAGAAGAAAGACTTGTCAACACAAGTCAAGAAAGGGAGAAGAGAGAAGGAGTTCCCGACAATTCAATGAAACTCTTTGGTGTGTTTTTTGAACTAGGTGAGCTCTCCTTTTATAGGGAGAGTTTGTAACTAATTAAACTTAAGAATTAAGTAAACTTAAAAATTAAGCAACCCACGGATCATTTCAAGTAACAAATTAATCGGATAAGTTCAAAAAGAAACAAACCCACGAGATTAGCTGAAACTACTTAATGAAGGAAAGATAGGAAATTCAGTTGGATTCTCAATCTTATCACAACAAACATAACCTAAAATTATGGGAAGTGATATTCATGAATAAAGAATAATAATAATAATAATAATTATTTTCATAATTATCAGGTATTTAAAATTAAATACTACAATTTAAACACTAGTAATGTGTGTGTTCTATTTTATGTGGGACCCCATACTCTATTTTTTCAATTCACACAACACTAGATCAAAGTTTAATAACTTGGTGTTTAATCTTCTAACCATCCAATTTCTTTCCATCTTCACACCAATGTTTCAACATAGGGTTTTTTTTTTTCTTCTTCATTTTATGTTTTTTTTTTAAGAAGTCTTCGTTTTATGTTATTAAAATGGATGTTGTGAGTTTGTTCATAGATTAATCATTTTTGTTTTTAAGGACTTTAAATTTGTATTGTAACCATATCCTTTATCAATTTTAAATTTGTGTTGTAACCATGTCCTCTATCAATTTGATTGAATGAATATAATTCTTAATCATAACCTAAAGTCAAACCGTCGATGGTATGATTATCATTGTCCCTTAACACAATGATGAATTTGGACCAATGAAAATCCTTTTTGAGATGTCAGTATAGAGCTTTCCTAGCTAGTTGAATTTGGCCACAATAGTGGGAAAATTGAGATTGCAAGAGAATAACATTTGAAATATCTTGGTCGCCGCATATCCCGTTCCCGTGGCACTTGATTCTTGTTCTTGAAAACAAATGTCTGAAGTATATATCTTTCTTGATTGATCTCTGCCAAGTAATAATGCTTTAGGACTTTATTTTTTAGATTCTTTTTTTATTGGGAGAATTTTGGTTGGATGGATTTTTAAGTTTATATATTTTCATAACATTTTGAATTAAATCACGAGAACGCATGTAATTTATGATTGTACACAATACAAGTTTGACGACAGTCAGTCATATAATATTTTTAACATTATTTGAGAGTTATTTTAGAGTCTTTTTAACAAGTTTTCGATTATATTGTAGTCGAGTTTTGTAAATAATCAATAGATGAGCATGGGAGTGTAACTCTGAGCAAAAGGCCTTGAACCACGTCAAATCATCCAAATTATACAACTTTATGGCCGTGTTATGCTTTTTACCAAATTATCAAAGTGATTTCTTTGGGTTATAGTCATTACATATGTTTCATTGAGGAGAAATGGGACAAGTGATGAAGAATTGAAGAAAAGATAGCAACTGCCTTCTGCCTGATGCATGTTATGAGTTTCACATTGTGTAGTTGAAAAGGGACATCAAGTGTACAACTATTAGACGATGTGTGATGTGTGAATTGAGTTGCGCGTCACGCATCTTGGAAAGGAATTGATGCTGGCCTAAGGCGAACCTACTAGTTGGGACTTAACTAATAAAGTATGTAAGAAAATTGAATTCTTAAAGTGTGAAAAATTTGTTTGAAAATGATATATAGTCTTTATTACATTAAGAAATAATTTAATAAAAACATCAAACTTCATTAAAAAAAACATTGATTTTTTTTATTTAATATTCAAATGCTCATACAAATGAATTCCTATGAGCATTTCTAGATGCAAAGTCAATATAATTGTGTGTACATTGACAATCTTAAGTAGTTTTTCAATATCAATGATATGTTCAACACTATTATCATGTTATTTGAGTTTCTCACTTAAATGTTTCCAATCATCTACTTCAACATTTACTAAAAGACATGTGGCTGCTATTTTTAGAAGTGAGCAATTTACAACAAAAATAATATACTTTGTCCACATCCTTAGAGTAAGTCAACCATTTTCTTTCAAAAGCCTCTCAATTACTCAACTTTCTAGGAAAATAAGAATATGAAAAATACCTAAAATATTTGTCTATAGAAAATGTGAGATTCAATTTCCTAAAAGGTCGTTTTTATTTTAAAATGTCTCTTATTTTAGCATCAAGAATACTTCAATTTCTAGGATAATAGATATCTACAGGAGGGATGAAGTGATCATCCTTACATCAATATTTGAGGCATCAAGAACATTTTCATTGTCATTGATGGGATTGTCATCATTCTATTTTCATTACATTGTTCAAGATTACATTCTTATATGGTCAATCTGTCAATATTCTTGATGAAGTTGAATTGTGCTCTTCGATGAAGCTGTCGTTAACTCTTTAAGATGTCACTGCAACGTTAACTTTGTCTTTCACGTGTGTGCCTTTCTATTTGTTATACGATACTACAATGTTGTTGTTGCAAATTAGGGATTTAAACTCCCTTTAGTAACATCACGTGAAAAATTTGAAATGGGTCAACAAAGAACTAAGCATTTAAGTATATTTTTTAACTTGTTTTATGGGGCCTAGGACAGTCGCCTTCTTCATGCCTCAAATACAACCTTGGTCACAACCTCACGCGCAATGTGCACAAGGTTGTGCACGTTGCACCTAGGTTGTTCCATAAATATTGTAAACAATCAGATATAAATAGAAAGGTCTTGTCTCACTTGGAAAACATGTTCTGACGAGGAGAAACATGTGAAGTCAAAACTTAGAGAGGTTACCATTGACCAAAAGCATTTCGAAGGCATGGAATCATCAAACAGTGATCCTAATTCATGTATTTTTTGCATATTCTTTTGTTTATGTTCAGATAGCATGAGTAGTTAATTTTCTAGGTTAGTTCGTGTAGATGACTTTCTCTGTAACTGCTTGAACCATGTAACATGTTGAGTTCCCTTTGAATACAGTTGCAATGTTTAGTTTTATTCGATTATGATTTATTCATATTGTTTTTTTATATGTTTGCGGATGTTCATAAATTGATCTAATCTCAATGATTACTAATTCTAGCTTTGTGACTTGACCTAATTATAATCATTAAATCTATAATAGCTTTAGGCATATTCTATTACTGCCTTTGTGACAATAGTTCGGCGCTCATTCAAACCTTCAAAGGTTACAAACTCACCTAAGACATTAGAGGACTGTATTCGGAGAAGAGTGTTAATTAACAAGGCATTGGCTTAACTATTTTGTTGAACTCTTTAAATGAATTCAAAAATTTCAAACTCGTGCCAAACACACATATTCACATCTACTAATTTAATTTGTAATGCACACTAAGTAAGAGAAACAAAGTATATCCAGCAAACATGTTCGGTGATACATATATATCTGATATGTTTTTTGGTTTAAATAGGTTTTGGTCTAAATAGATCATATGTCTTTTCATCTTGGTTGGTGATTAATACACTAAAATATTTTTCCAAAAAGAAAAATTCACACCCTTCAAATCATATAAAACCAAAGTGATTAGTATAGTGAAATATTTTTTCAAAAAGGAAAATTCACGTCCTTGAAATGATATAAAATCAAACGAGTCTCATAGTTCTTAACCATGAATTTTGTAAATGTGAAGCACACTTATTTGTACTAAAGAGTAATGCCAATGATATACAAAAGGTTCAAATCTTATTTGGTCATTTTTAAATATTTTATAGATCAATTTGTCAAGATCATAGAACTCAAGTTCGTTACTTGATTAACACACTTGGGGCAGCACTTTGGTGTCATTAATGGCACCGTGCCATTAAATCTGGGCCATACAAAGGCCAAGATAGATGTGTTGTGTGGTCCAGATGCAATGGCAATGTGTGTTGTGTGGCCCAGATGCAATGGCACGGTGCCACGGTGCCATTAATGGCACCAAAGTGCTCCCCACACACTTGTATAGAAAACTTTGTTTGGATAATGGGACAACATTTGTCTATTATTCAACTACACCGTCTTTCTCTTGTCAATGGAAGATTTAGAATTTAATGCTTCTATTTTATATTAAACTTAATAACAATTATTTGGAGATTTAATTTATTTGTGCAAACAAAATTAATACAAGGTAACAAGGCGGTTATGCTGTGTGCAGGATGGGATGATGGCATCAAGTTTAGGCATAAATAACTCATTTAATATTTTCAAATATACGGAATTTTAACTACTTTTTTGTTTGTTTTTAATGATGTGATTCCTAGAAAATATCCTTCAATTAATAAGTGTGAAATTTGCTATGTTTACTACTGAATGGAGTACATAGTTAATACTTCTTTTTTTTTTAAAAACTTGGTACATAGTTAATACTTAATTATTATCCACACATCAGAGTAAAGTTTATACCAGTATCTAAAAAAATGGTATGAACAATATATTGAAGATAACCAAAAATTGTATTTCATTAGATGCTACAAGACATGCATGTCAAAAACACAACCTCATAAAAATAGCACATTTACATACAGAACATTCCTCGTCCAGCGCCTAGTGCGCACGAGGAGATTGCCGGACAGATGGCAATGGTGATGCAATAGGAGTAACATTTAAAGGCGTTCGGTTTCGTGCAGGAGACCTTCTGACCGGAGCATGGACTCTATGATGTTCCGATAAGGAATTCCGGGATGCATGTTTAGGAGCTTCGATCTGTTCTAGAGTTGCTAAAACCTCTGTCATTGAAGGCCTTGCCTTAGCTTCTCTGTTAAGACATTGTAGTGCAAGTGTAGCAGCCATGAATGCTCCTTTTTGTGGATATTGGCCTTCTAATTTTGAATCCATGATCCGAAATAGTCTTCTTTTATCGCCTAAATATGGTTTTGCCCAGTCTACTAGATTCTGGTCCACGCCGGCTATTGTTTTATCAACTGCACGTCTTCCGGATAAAAGTTCAAGCATAACAACTCCAAAGCTGTATACATCACTCTTGGCCGTAAGCCGACCTGAAAAACAATCCTCAAGGCTTTTAGTGTAACATTTAACATATACCGAAGACAAATGACACGAGTCTTCTTCCGACAGTATACTATTTCACAATTATTTTTCAACACAATTAGTTATTTGGTGAAATATCATGCCGGCTACACTAACAGATAGCGTGTTGATTTGTTTAAAGAGATTTCACCGAATAATCAGATTTTTAGAAAGAGATTGTCGAAATGCGTTGCTAGCATTCCTCGTTCAACGAAACAGTTCAACAAAAAAACACAATGAAGTTGAAAATGAAAATTATTAAGCCTATTGAGGCCAACTAAGAATCAATAATGGTTTAGGTGAAGCTAAAGTATACCAGTTGCAACATATTCAGGTGCTGCATATCCTTGAGTACCGACTACTTGAGTGGACACATGAGTTCTATCCCCGGTAGGACCCGCTTTAGCCAAGCCAAAATCGGAGAGTTTAGAATTAAACTCCTGCAATCCAAATGCATGATAAGTAAGAAGTTCATACAAATAACAAAAAAGTTTAAGAAGTTATAAGTATTAATCATTTGAATACATATGCTCAATGATCTTACCGCGTCCAAAAGGATGTTTGACGCTTTGAAATCACGGTATATAACTTGAGATTTTGCATTGTGAAGAAAAGAGAGTCCTCTAGCAGCACCAATGGCTACTTTCATCCTTATTGACCAAGACAGTGGTTGTGGTCCTCCTGTCAAATTACAATGAACACAAATCAAACTTAGATATCAATTGTTTTGGCCATTAACAAATCAAAATCTCGATTTTCAAACATCTTATTAAGAAAGGAAGCAGCTTTTTATTGATTTTGGCAACTTACGTCTAAAAAGATGGTTCTCTAAGCTCCCTTTAGGCATAAATTCATATACCAATAGCCTGTTCTCCCCTTCCAAGCAGTAACCGATTAATTTTACTAGATTAGGATGGTGAAGTTGTCCAAGGTAGTTAACCTCAGTCTGCAAATAGATTAAACTTTCATCAATCACTAATTCAATATCACGTATAAGCAACAAAAAGACCATATATTTGTCATTTGGGGCAAAACAAATAGCTCGGAGGTATAAATTCGGATTCACTACATTCAAAGATTCCACACATTCAAGCAATCAGTATGAGCCATAAGATCAAGATTGCACACGACTCTGATTTTAAGCAGGGTAAATAGTCTTTAAACGCAAACCCAAAATCAGAACTATTTGATCTTGATCGATCCAATGTTGATCTGTTTACTCTAAAGTGCTGACTGTGTGAATATGCGGAATCACTTCTCGCAAAGAATTCAAACTACTGAGGTAGTCCCATAATGGGCCTAGAAATAAAGCACTTACCAACCACTCTTTATGACCTTGAAAACCTTCAGGCTTAAGTCTTTTAACAGCAACAACCATCCCTGATCCGGGTTTTGCAGCTGTAAATGTGTGTTCATCAATCCATCCCTTATAAACATGACCAAATCCGCCTTCGCCAAGAAGACTATCGGGACGAAAATTCCTCGTAGCGTTTTTCAGCTCATTGAATGAGAATGCTTTAAGATTGGGAGAAGACAAGATTTCACCCTCAGACCTTGGTGTAGGTAGAAGACTTGAGGAATTGCTTTTGTCACTGTATGATGGAATTGTTAAACTAGAAGGAGTAGTTTTTGATGTTCCTGATGCCAAACAAGAATAAAATAATTGTTAGTCCATTTAGTATAACATTGCATGCACAAAAGCAAGTTGCTTCAAATAACCTTTCACATTCGACCATCAAAAAATACAATTCTGAACCAGTAATTGAGACTTATATGCATTTTACAACAGTGCTTTTCTTTAGTTATAGTTCAATCTCATCCTTTCGCTCCATAACAAAAATAATCGCAACAAAAAAAAGGCCAATTTTTCCGCTTAGTTTAATTGCTGAAATCTCCACTTCATATCTATGGAAGCCATTATAATTTATTATTTCAAAGTTTGCTTAGCCATTTTGATGTGATAAAATACTTCAATTTGACTATAAATTAATCAGAAATAATTCAATTCTCAAAATGGAAACAAAACTTTGAAATAATTCAACTCCTTACATAGGAAGATAAAAGGAAACCAAACTTCAATTCTCAATATAATTCACCCTTAAAACACTAGGAATAGATTATATGGATAAGTACTTCAATAGAAGAGGTGATAAAAATTCAAGAACAAGAAATAGATAAAACCCAAAATCAACTTTTTTTAAAAAGCACCAAAAGAAACACCATATTATGAAAAGAAGTATGCTAATGAAATTGAACCCTTATCCCTAAATTAATACAATTCAAACTAAAACTTACAAAGAGAGAAAGAAAAAAAAAATACCCAAAAAAGGAAAGGCCAAAAAACACTAAACAATGTGCTTTAAGATTCAATCCTAGCTACACAAATCAAACCATACCAAACCCAAAAAAAAATCAAAACCAAACCAAACCAAAATTGGAATAAAAAAGAGGACAATAAAATCAATAGGAAAACAAAATGATCACAATAATGAATTCAAAACACAATTACATAACTAATAATGAATTCTAAAACCCAATTACATGAAGGAAAGAAATAACCCAAGAACATAATGATCACAAGCCTCCCAAAAAAAATCATGAACTTAATATTAAGAAAACAAGATGATGGAAAAAAATTTGTTTCTAAAATTCATTATCCGACCCAAAAACCGACTAATTCAGAGGACCAATTCCACTGACGAGATAATAGTTAATTAGTTAGCACTTACCAGAAGTGGATCTAGAGCTTTGAGCAGCATCAACTTTAGCAGAAGAATCAAGACAATTACCCATCACTTCAGTCCCTGACACAATTCACAACACAACACAAACTCTTTTCTGAACCACTTCAACTGTTATAAGTACACAACAGAAAAAGAGGTAAACAAGAAAAAGCAGTGATATTTCCAAAGGGAATTTTGTGTGGTGGAAGAAAAAAGGAACAAAATTTTGTGTTAAGAAAGAAACATAAGAAGAAATGAACATGTCATGTGAAAGGAACACATGTTTTTAGATTCGCCTATGGTAATCAAGATTGCAACAAAAGACAACGTACTAAGCGCGTAGCGCGTGAACACGTGGAAACTCTGTCTTGTCGTTATGACTGCTTCGTCAACCTTGGTGGATACCCACATGAATTCTCTAAAATGTCCTTCTATGTCTTTTTCTTGTTTTACGAATTTTTTAGAATTAATTAGTTTTTTTAAATAAAAAAGTTTAGATATTTAAACTTCTATGTTCAAAAAGATTATAAGAACCTTAAAGTTTAATGAACGTTTACACATCAGATACTAAAGAGGTTCTCGATCGACAACAAAAGTTGAACCAACAATTTTTTAGATGAGTTAATTCTTTATCGGCAAAGTCACTTGTCATTTATATTAAGAGGAATGCTAGCAACACACCTTTTAACACACACTTTTCAACACACTCCCTTTGATTGGTTAAAATTCACACGGGTCCCACCAAATCATGTGGGTCCTATATACTTTTTGTGGGACCCATGTGAATTTTAACCAATCAAAGAGACTGTGTTGAAAAGTGTGTTAGAAGGTATATTGCTAGCATTTCTCTTATATTAATCAGTCTCTTTAGATAAATAAATGTGATGCATGCATACTCCATAGTGTTTCGATGAGATGACAAGCAATTTCATGTAGCTTAATCAGAAGTCATGTACTCAAATCTACCTTTATATGATGAGATGGCAAGCAATTTCATGCGGATTAATCATAAGTGGTTTACAAAAAAAGGATATATTTGATAGAACTGTACAGACAGAATAACACAATACAAGAAGAATAGCATATGACAAATTTTTATGTTCTTAAATAATTTTTGGTCTTATATAGTTTTTTATGAATAAAATGTTATTTTGATATTTTAAACAACTTGTACGTAGTACAACAAGTTGTGTTGTGATTTGGTGAGGGATAAGAATTTCAGTTTTTGTCATGCCTCTTACCTTGGATTTGTCTTGTCTTTTAAACAATTTTACAAATCAAACATTGTATAACTAGAATTATCATGTAACACCCTTTGTTTTTTTTTTAACAAATCAAAAACAC
>Ga0209282_1001670_pt1 | contig 12336 bp, 7 predicted proteins | sample Mtrugardesep15_FD_187529 | JGI IMG/M metagenome (GOLD analysis project Ga0209282, IMG submission 187529) | Root nodule microbial communities of legume samples collected from California, USA - M. trunc garden sep15 (SPAdes) (version 2) | ecosystem: Host-associated > Plants > Roots > Nodule...
AAAATTAAAACTATCAAAAAATAAAATGGAAGAAGAAATGAAAAAGATAACATAAGCAACATATATATGTGAGCTTAGAAAAAAATGAGGAGCTTTATAGTAAACTTGTGTGTGTAAGAGGATTGATTAAGAATATGAATAATTTTAAAATGTAACCGTTCAAAATTAATAAAATGGATTACAATGCATTCATTGTGCAACTTACATAAAGAGAAGTAAATTGAATGTTTTTTTGCAACTTATGGGGAATGAAAGATAGAGAGTAGAGAATGACCAATAAAAAATCAAGAACAAAAGAGAGTCACGTGGTATAAATATAAAATATTAGTTACAAAAGAGGGACATTAATAAGGTGACAAATATATCCATTTATATACCTACGTGCGAAACCATTTCCATCTCAACTCAATCCAAAGATGCAGTAAGCAAATTTTCCACGAAACCGCTGACATGTAGGAGACGTCATTCGTCATTGTTTACTGTCATTCTTTGTAGAAACAATCATTTGTTTATTGATCCCAATTCTCAAACGTCCAAACTAAGAAACAAAAAGTAGCCATGTTTCACATCGACGCATTATAATTTTCTTTTAGATTAGCGGTTAGAAATTTATAAACAAAATTTTACTTTTGAATAGTTAATGTATTTAGTATATAATTAAAGATTAAATACATTAATTATATAATTTATTTAAAAAATAAAATTTTGTTTATTATAATGACGAGAGGGAGCATTTTATAAGACGAATAAAAAAGATGTATGAGTTTGAATCTTGACCCCTTTATATAATATGTAATTTCTTTATTAACCGAGTTAAGTAGAGTTCATTACATTATAGAAGATGTTAAAAAATGTTTTTGAAGCAATAGTTAAGAGATAAAATCTTTTATGGACGCAGACTTAAATCAATATCATTCGGACACATTTATATAAAATCAATAAAACTAAACAAAAATAATTAGTCATATCAATTGATTTGTGTCCAAATAATATTAATTTGCGTATATTTTCATGAAAGACTTTTTTTTGGTTAAGAAAACGAATATACTCACTTTCCTTGTCTCATTTTAATTATCATTTTAGCATTTTTTTTGTCTCAATAATCATTTTAAAATATCAATAAATATTTAATGATTTTTTCTTATTAATATACCCTTAATAAAATGAGACGAAGATAGTACTAAATTATTTTTAAAACTTATGCAATCAACACTTAAGTGTATAGGGGTGGATATCGCGAGATTGGGGTGGGAGGAATGAGGAAATGTTTGGGGGTGGAGGAGACGTCTGTTGGCGTGGGAGGAGGAGAGTGTGAGGGAGTGCTCTGCTTTGTTGAATAACGTTATTTTGCAGGATAATATTCAAGATTCTTGGAGGTGGCTTCTAGATCCTATACACGGTTACTCGATTCGTGGGACTTATCGTTTTCTCACATCTGTTGACGAACCGTTGGTTGGTGGCGCAAATAACAATGTTTGGCATAAGTTAGCTCCTTCTAAAGTTTCTCTTTTTGCTTGGCGCCTACTTCAAAACAGAATTACAACAAGATCAAACTTGGTGAGAAGACATGTACTTCAATCTAACGATAACTTGTGTGTCAGAGGATGCGGTAACATTGAGACGGCAAATCATCTTTTCATTGGCTGTGATTTATTTGGGAGTGTTTGGTCCTTAGTCTGTCATTCGCTCGACATTTCTTTTGTTTTTCCAGGGTTGATTAATGATCACTATCTTCAGTTTATTAAATTGGCAGGTATGCCGCGATCTTCACATTTATACCTTAAGGTTATTTGACTTGCTTCTGTTTGGACAATATGGAAGGATAGAAACAACTGTGTCTTCAAAAATGCGGTAATCGATCCTCACAGTATTCTTGAAAAAGTGAAGTTGAATTCCTTTTTATGGTTATCTTCGAATCACATTCCAATTGCTTTTGGTTTTCATGATTGTTGGAGACACTCACTCCTTTGTACGAGTGTTATGTAATTTTGTTATTTCTTTTTTGGTGGCGGCAACCTCTTGTTAGGTGTCATGACTTTGTAACAAATATTGTGTGATTCATCACTTTTAACACATCTTGTGCGGGGTAAATCACTTTTCGTTTTAGCGATATATTCCATTTTGATTTGTTAAAAAAACACTTAAGTGTATAGGAAATATTTCTCAATAAAATTTTATTTATTTTACTTTTTTAACTAGTGTCCATAACACTAGTTAGCATAACCATAATTTTTTTTAAGTAATTAGCATGACCATCATATTATCACTTCCTCCCTGATACCTTCACCATGGCTTCCCACATTTTTAGGGACCTAAACAAAAACAATTGTCCATTGTACTTAACCAATCAATTGACCATTATTATAAAATTTTAAAAAAATTATAAGGAACTAGTACATTTGACAATGTGAATGACTTCTCACTTATAACAACACTTCACTAACTTAAAAGATTCTCTTCTCTGCCAACCATGTCCTTTTTTTTCCCTCCATTGAGTTTCAAGACAAGAGACTTTGCATAAGCATGAGAGAAATTAATCAACAGTTGCTCTCCCACCAAAGACAAACTATGAACATCATCAAGCTGAAATCAATGTTTCTTTGGTCTTGTCGGTAAAATCAAGGTGAATCATCGTAACTTTGTAAAACATTGCTTCAACAAAATCACGCTACGATCATGATTTTTTTGGTTTCAACCACTGTGATATCAAATATACTCTTAATCGACATAAGCAATCAAATCAGACGGCTGCCAAGCAGACGCAATCAACAAAGAGAGATCCTTCCAACCAAGCTTAAGAGAACCATTCTCTTCCACCAAAGTATACCCTCTCCAAGGAAACATCCCCAACAACAAACTCGCCTGAGAAGCCGGGTTACCCCTTAACGAAACGGGTCGAAATCCGGCCCGTTTCAACTCATCCCCCCACCTCTCAACTTTCACTTCACCAGTCCTCTTAGGCCCACCCACAGCGATAATGTTCCTTATCTCACACCCCAACAGCTGCTGCTCCACCATATGCCTCTCAACACTGTCCACACCCAACCCATCCCCTAGAGCGTCGAACAACGCGCTGTAATAATGCAAAGCCTCCACAAACCTCGCTAAGAAGCTACCAGCATGGCTAAGATCCTGTTCAACGGTCGTGATCAGTTTCGGCCTCAGCTGAGTCAGCAATCTCAACGTTCCTAAATCGCTTCCTGTTATATCATACAAACAATGATGCATCCAATGAACCACAATCGCTTCGTTCGGTCTAACACCGAGTTGACCCGGTTCAGTTACACTTCCAATTTTACCCTCAATCGGATGAAACTCGAACGGTAACCCGAGCGAACTCGCGAAATCGGCGAGTCTTCTTCCGGTTGATTCTAACAGCTCCGAAGAAGATCCGAAACCGGTAATTCTCACCGAACGGATCTTCTTCGACCTCGAAGCAAGGATGTGGAACAATCCAGGCCATTGAAGTCCTTGCATGATATCAAGATCAATGATGTGGATACGATCTTCACCATCCAAAGCCTGAAAAATTGCTTGATTTGCAGTGAAGTGTGAGAATTTCACCAACGGTGAAACCGAGTTGTAGGATTGAAACGCGTTGAAGATTCTCTGAGACTGATTTAGCGTTACCGATTTAGCAGTTAACGGCGAGTAGCTTCCGAGACAAGAACTAACCACACGCGCTTGTAAAGCTTGTGCAAAATACGCACCAACTCGCTCCGGTGAAGTACCGAACGATGAAGAGAGTTCAGTTATCTCCGGTAAAAGGTCGTTGGCGAAGTCGAGGTTATCCATGGCAACACACTCAGCACATTGAAGCAAAAGCCCTAGAAGTTTGAGACCGGTAGATTCTTCTCCTTCGGTTTCAGTTTCAGTTTCAGGTTCAAAGGCTTGGTGTTGTAGTTGTTCGTCATCGTGTGCGTCGATTTCAGCCACGGTTTTCTCCCCGGAGTAGTTAGGTCTTTTGAAAGATGGTTCATGAACGGTGGTGTCGTCGTCGTCGTGTTCACGTTGGGCGCGTTTGGTGTTCATATTATTAGGTTTGGAAGAGAGAGGAGGACGAGGGACCAAGCTTTGAAGCATGATCGTGATGAGGGAGAAAATTTTGATAGAGAGAATCGTAAACTTTGGAGGAAACTTTTGAGAGAAAAGTGACAAAAAATGAGAGGGAAAGACAAAGAAAGTTTGTACAGAAGGTATGTCAGAAAAGGTGTGTTTAGTTCAGTGTTTGGTAATTTGGTAAAAGGGAGAGAAAATTCAAAGATAGAAAGTGTTTGGACATAAGTCCACAGTAGTGGCGATTTTGAGATATTGTTCGCTTTAGATCGTATGTGACACCGTCGCTAAAAATATCTCTTTGAATTGACGAGTGTGTTGATGTTGTAATGTGTCAAATGTGAGTTTGTGGTGTTAGAGAACAAAAAGGAATATTGATTTTGAAAGATAAGGAAAGGAGCAGAAAGGGCTATGACTTTGTAGCCCAGAAAAGTTTGGGTGATATGTTATCTTCTTTGGGTGCTCCGTTTTGTTTTGGCAATGTCGTTACCTACGTTTTTACATGTAGAAAATGTGTTATTAGGGTTGGATGATTGATTAAGGAGGATTAGTTTAGTAATAACGTCACGTTTAGATGTTTGGGACTTTGGGTGTGCCAAAACCTTTAATTTAGTTCTCATCTAATGTTTTGTCTTCTATCATATACGAGTAGGACAATGAGACAATGATATGTCTCATGTATTGTTTAATTATTGATCATTTTGATAGGATTAGATTATTATACTCCCTACGTGACCGTGACCCTTCATTTGATTATCATTGCTTGCATGATAGCTAGTCTTTTTCTATTTACCTAAGTTGCATTTCTCTTTCGCAACACATTATTGGTAACAATGTAAGATATCAATAGAATAACAAAGAGAGAACTATGGTTCATAATATTAATTATAATGATATTAATATTATATAAGGTTAAAAGAGAATGAGAATATATAACCTAATAGATGTTACTTACACAAACATAAAGACTTAATAATAATACTTTATTATTTAATACTTATCTTTAAACTCATGATGCATAAACAAGTTGCATTGTAAGTTTGTCAAACAAAATACGAAAAACATACTAAATGATATAAAGTTCTAACACTTCTCCTCAAGTTAAAGCTTAGTAAGCTTTAAGCTTGTTCCAAATTAACCTGAAAAATGACCAAATTAGCTGATAGCATAATCAATAGAGATCAACAATCAAAGTGAGTTATCATTATAGAGAGAGCATTAAGAACCATTTTCATCAACCAATGAAAGAGTGCAACAACTGGAGGGAGTAGTATATACCTAAAAGATCGAAGAAACCTCAAACACCTGCAAATACCTACACATAATAATTGTTGTATATGTTTCTAATTTTTATTTGTTTTAGACCGGCCAAAAGTTGAAAATTTGTTATCATAAAGTTCAAATGCTCACAAGCTCCGAAACAACAAAAGTCCAATCTAATAGATTTCAGATTCTTCCCATCCAATAAAGGGCTCAACGACTAGTTGGGCTCCTCAAATCTGTAACGCCTCAACGATATGTAACAGATGTTGAACTCAACATTAGTAGAGTGTTGTCATTAATAGCCTTCCATTAACCGCCAACCGACTCCTCATCAATGTCTATAAAGTACCTTTAATCACAAATTCAAAGTACAAAACTATTATCCTTTTAATACCACCCACTCTTTGCTCTTATACTGACTTGAGTTTTCGAGTAATTGTAAGCCTCCCACTCTCACTTTGCATCTCGACGCATTACTGCTCCACAAGGCTAACCTTTCTGATGACACCATATCAATATTTTTAAATTCTATTATATTTTTCATTCTTGATACTACCAAAATTATATTTCTTTATCTATGTGATTACATAAGTATTCAATAATTTATCTTTCACATTAATGTGTTTTAACACTTCATGAAGTTGTGGCGATTTAAAACCGTCACAAATAATCATTGTTTAATTTTTTTTCTCAAAAAATATGCACATTTTTAGCCGTCACGAAATTTAAGTGAAATGAGTCTCATGGACTCAACAAGACTTGAAAAATCTTATAACTGAGAGGATTTATAGAAGTATTTATAGATTGCTCATCAACAATATTTTCACGCCGTTAAGGAGAGTTGAACTTGTTCTTTTCTTTTATGATATGTGTCAACTTCTGACCAATCTGACCAAACTCTATGGACCTTAACATTAACTAACTTTGTATTCTCATCTTATATTAGAACTTCCCTTAAATAAATAAAGGTTTTTCCATATTACCATTAAAAACGGTCTTGGTAATTTACCCAACAACTAATAAAAATGAGCCTTTATTAATGAATCAATAGTAATTTTTAGATGCCACTTAAAAATATACTTTTATGTCGAAGCCACATGGGTGACCTATGGAGGCCATGGCCCCCATAAAATTTTAATATTGTTTAATATACATATGTACGTGTTATAATCTATTATTTTATTTATGTGATATCTTCTAGTTTTTTTCGATATTAGTAATAGTCAAATAATATACTAGCCAGTTTATTTTTTTGAAGATACAATACTAGCTAGGTGTCATTTATATTTCTCCTCCTTAAGACTATTTTTCCATTTGAAAACATGCAATACAAATCATTAATACCGTATATATACTTCTCTTTTGGAGGTAATCAATAAAAATAAATTTATATGGTTTGTCAAAATATTAAAAATGATAATGTAGACTTTTTTTTAATTTGTGGGATAATTGTAGATATTAATCTCTCGAATCTTTGTGGGGTTTAAATTGGCGAAACATTCTTGAGTTTTAACATTGTTGCATGATCAAACTCAGGTTTAAATTCAAAACTTTGGTTAAGTTAGAAATGACTTGTGTCATCTCATATATATAAGTGCTTTTGATTAGTTTAAGTTTTGTTTATTAAGTTGTTCGTTTAAGTCTTGGCCCCTCTAAAGTTAAAATTCTAGCTCCGCCCCTGCTTATATGACTAATATTTATATTAGTTGGATAAATTATCCATCATTTTTGGTAGATAACTTATGTGTCACCATAAATAAAATACATAAAAGTTACGTATATACATTTTACCAAGATATGAAATGTTTTTACCCTATTCTTCTATCTTTTTTCAGGGCAACACGTTAATTTCTTTTTTTTGAGAGGAGGACATGACGTTACCTATACCTAGTGGCATATACTTATCCTACTTAATTTTCAGTTGGGATTGTTTGTGTGGTCCTACACATATAAGTCAAAAGTTGTGTGTTTTTTACCTTGCATGCAATAAATGCAAGTGAAGTGAGCATCTGGAATAGAAACTCACTTCTGTTTAACCTTTCTTTTTGGAATATCATCATTCCAACGTTCACGTGACAAACATTAACATTCTACTGCAGAAACTACCCTCGTATCCATCCAAAGAAATTTCCCGGGGATCCTTTTAGCATGCACCAAGAGTACAATTGATGTATAACATTCCACAATTATAAACCATTGGATTGATATCTATACAGAAGTTCTATTGGGTCTAATGATGAATTATCAACTCCAAATTATTTGTCTGCACTTCTTCCCCAATTTGTTACACGAGGCAAAATGCTATAGCAACTTACCCTACAAATTAACACCTAAACATTTTTCTCTTTTTTTAAATCACATTCAAAATTTCACCAATCCTCTCACTAACGTAAGAGTCTAATAGTGGAAAAAAAATGTTGCATCGATATTCTAAAGTGACAACTGTTTTAAGATAGAGAAAAAATGTTAAAGAAACGATTATTTTGAGACGAAGGGAGTATGTGAACTGAGGTATACATGCAAATCCACATACCTAGTTCTTTGAGAGTAGCGAATCATGTACCTCAATCTGTACCACATACCGAAGCGAATTGTGAACAATGTAACTATTTTGAATATTTTTATTTTGCAAATACAATTTTTTTTTCTTCCAAATATTATACACAGTAAGGAGGAGATAGGGAAATAATAACAGTCTTTACTCTTTACACCACAGTTCACCAGTTTAAGAACTGTTCTATAGCTCCCCCAAGTCCTCCATTCCAGACATCAATTGAGATGAAAAATGGACTCCAAAGCAAAAAACAACCCGCATTCAAAATTTATAAAGTCCAAACTAAAAATTAAACCAAGCATAAATCAACTCCCATTTCTCTTGCACACAGGCAAGGGATGGACACAAAAATAAGTTCCCCGACCAACTCAAGACCGAAGTTTGAAAGCTTTCAATCTCATAGAAAAATCATGCATGACGAAAAAAATAGAAAGAACCAAAATACATATTTGCGATATTAGTATCGCTTCCCAAGAATGATGCCAAAGATAATGGATACAAGAGCTACTCCAAGGATGAACTTGAAATTCATGATAGGTGAATCATGCCCGGCTTGAATATGAGTCTCGGACGAAGAAGTTGATGCTGGAGGAGTTGTCGTTTCTGACTTTTTCTTGCTCTTCCTTTTCGATGGAGATGAGATGCTAAAGTCTCTTGATTTCACTTCCAACGCTTGTTTCTTATCAGCACCCTCCTCACCCTGCAACATCATTAGAAAATGGAAACATTAAATTTTGCTAAAATATTATAACATGACACGAGTTCAATGAATCCAACGCTAACAAGTGTAAATTGGTTTTACAAAAATATCCGAGATTTGGATAGTTACCTTGACTGAGATTTTCTCATCAGCTTGTTGCAATTTCTGCTCAAAGTCTATTACTTGTTTCTGTAGAAGAGATATTTCACTTTTATTAGTTTCAAGTTCTTCTAGAGAATTTTTCAGGGATGCCTCTAGTTCCAACTTCTGAGATTCTGCTCCTTTCTGCTTTTTTTTAAGAAAAAAAAATAAGTATAAGACAAATCACTAATATATGTTATATATGTATCTCAATTTCAGCATACAAGAACACTATTGGTAAATTGGTAATGCTCTTCTAATATTAATTGATTAACGCGTTCATACGCATACCTGGTTAGCTATAGTAGTCTGTGCAAGTTGCAACTCTTTCTCAAGTTCTGCCACCTTTCCATTGAGCACATTTATTTCACTGATTTTTTGTTCATAATCTTCAAATTTTGAACTTAAATCTACTTCTCTTTGAGAAGCAGCAGCCTGAACACTTCCAACCTGCAAAACATCATATTAATCAGTAAAGCTGTTTCGACGTAATATTATATTTACAATTAAGATTTGAAAGGTATTTCATTTCTGAATTCGCACTTGGTTTACAAAACATAGGAACTTTATCAGTTACCTCTTCATGTAGTCTAGATTCAGCTTTCACGAGTTGCGCTTCAATTTCCTGCAGCTTACTTTGCAATGCAGATTTCTCAGCAATCTCATTTTTAAGAGTTTCAACCTCAGATTTCAAAGAGTCTTCATTTTTCTGATGCTCCTTCAACTTCTCTTCAAGGTCAAGTATTATAGATTCAAGTTCCTTCTTTAGATTCTGATTAGTCTCATTGAGCAAGTTCTTGTCATCTATTACCGAAGATATCTGCGAGTCGATAACATTTCATTGAGATCAATTCTCTATTTACCGTAGTTTATACAAAATCATCATTTCACAACAGTATGTTACACAAATAGCAATAGAAGAATAAAGGAAAAACAAAGGAATATCGGTGTGTTTACCTGTGACTTCAATGTCTGCACTTCTTCATTATGCTTAGTCACCAAGTCTTCGGCAGCATTCTTTGATGCAAGTATCTCTTTAACCGTTTCATCCTTCTCGGCAAGTGCAACAGAGAGCTTTGACTGTAAATCACTCAATTTGGATTCATAGCCCGCTATTTCCTGAACAAGTTTCAATTTTTCCTCATTTATTCCAGCAGTTTCTGTTTCACGCTCGAGTGACTTGTTTTGTAGCTCCTCAACTACCGCTTCAAGATGCTTTAATTTTATGAGACTCTCCTCCAGCTCAGCTTTACGATTTTCAGCAGTTGCAACAGCTTCACGAGCCTGTTCTTCGTAAATCTTTATCTGTCCTTCTGAGGTATTCAGCTTCTCATTCAATTCTTTGGTTTCTGATTCCTTCTCAGTATGCTTCTGCAATGCTTCTTGCAATTGTGATTCTACTTCATGGACGCGAGCTTCATTGGCAGAATGAATTTCGGAGGATTTTGATTGTACATCATTCAATTCAGCTAGTAAGTTCTTATGAGACACAAGTTCTTGAGCAGTTACTTCCTTCTCTGACAGAACACTGTTCAATGACTCCTGAAGTTCATCAATCTTGGTTTTCAGTTGAAAGTTTGTTCCGACCAGTAATTCATTCTCAGAAAATGATTGTGAAGTCTTGTTCTCAGCTTCAATAATTTGCCTTTTCAAATCTTCATTTTCACTTTGCAAAGAAGCCAGTTTGCTCAAACTCTCTTCAAACTCACTCTTCAAAGATAAAGACTGTTCCCCAGCTCCTGCGATATTTTCCTCCAAAATCTTGATTTTCTCAAGCAGAGATTGAACCTCAGAGTCTTTGCTGTTAAATTTTTCTATAGTTTCTTGGAGCTTCTGTTCGGAATCTCTCGTCAGAGATTCATGTAACAATTCGAGTTCTAAGTTCCTTGCAGAAGTAAGCTCTATATCTCTTCCCTTTACCGCTAGATTTTCTTCAATGGTATTATGTTTTTCTCTTATCTCACTCTCTCTCAATTCAGCAGCTTTGAGATCACTTTCTGTACTTTGCAGCTTAACCTGTGTAAGATTTAAATCATCTCTCACAATTTCCAATAGGTTTTCTGACTCAGCAAGCTTCTCACTCAAACTGTTCAAAGCATCTTCTAACTTTTTCTTTTCATCCGTCACAGCATTTAAAGATTCTTTTAACTCTATTTCACTTTCATTAGCCGTTTGCAGTGTATTTTCAAGGCTTGAGGTTCGCGCTTTAAATGCTTCAAGTTCTGATGTCAGATCAGAGACATTGTCAAGATGTTTATTGGAGTTTTCTTCTGAATCACTGCATCTCTTTTCTAATGCACTTATTTGTTGTTCAAGCTCCTGAATTCTGTATTTCTCTGTTTCAAGTAGCAACTCCAACTCACTCACTCTCTTTTCGGCACTTTCTGATTTGGAATGAGAGCTCTGGATCAAATCTTCTAGTTCTCGGCTGCGCTCATTGTTCATGGTGGCTCGATCTTCATGCTCAGAACATTTCTCGTTGACAATCTTAAGCTCCTCCTCCAATTGTGAATTCTTCTTGGATGATTGATTTAAATCTGATTCAAGTTGACTTAACTTATCCATGTGCTCCTGCAATAGGCTATTAAGAAGATTCTTCTCTTCCTCAGCCTCTTTCAGTTTAGCGTCGAGATGAGATATTTTCTCGGAGAATTCAGTCACGTCTCTCTCAGCATCGCTGGCTTTCAATTGCACTAAATTTAGTTGTTGCTCAAGCTCCACATTCTTTTGCTCTGCCGCTATGAAGCGTGTTTCAAGCTCTCTTAGCTGTGATTTTGCCTCTTCTGCAGCTGCATTTGTAGCTTCAATATGTCCTTCAAGCTCAAGACTTCTTTGACTGGCAGTAGCTGCGACGACTCCGGATTCATTATGAAGATCTTCCAAAGACTTCACCTTCTGTTCAAGCTCTGAATTGTTCGAAAGCGCTTGAGATAAAAGAGAATCTGTTTTACTAAAATTTTCGTCCGATAGCTTTAGTTTTTCCTCTAAGTCACTGGACAACTCCTTAAAGTGTTTCACATTAACGGTTAGATCTTCAACGGCTTCCTCAAGTCCTTTTTTCTCTGCATTAAGCTTAGTCAGCTCTTCTTGTACAGAAACAAACTGTGCTTCCTGACTCTTGAATGTAACTTCAACTGATTCTCTCAATTTTTCCTCCTCTTGCAGCTTGACCTTCGCACTTTCCAACTCGGAAACTTTTTCTTGTAGCTCTTCCTTTGTAGAGACGAATAGGTTTTGAAGTGCTGACATGTCTTCTTTTATCTGTTCTTCCGAAGTCTTTCGCAGGTTTAATTCCTCGGTCAACTTGTCTACTAGAGAGTCTCTTGAAGACAATCTTTGCTCAACTTCCAATAGCTGTGTTTTGGAGAGTGTCAACTCCTCTTGAATAGATGAAAGTTCTGCTGCAGTTGTTTTAAGTGCTTCTTCAACCTTTTGATTTTCAGCAATCTTATCATGAACTCCCTTCAATTCTTCCTTCAGAGAAGCCATCTCATCTTCCATGCTTTTCGCACTCAATTTCGCTTCTTCAAGTAGTCTCTCAAATTCTACCGCCTTGTTTCCCTCAGATTCAGCATGCGAACCACTTTGCTTATGCAGCTCCTCGAACTTCCGCGCCTCGTCT
>Ga0209282_1001671_pt1 | contig 12334 bp, 9 predicted proteins | sample Mtrugardesep15_FD_187529 | JGI IMG/M metagenome (GOLD analysis project Ga0209282, IMG submission 187529) | Root nodule microbial communities of legume samples collected from California, USA - M. trunc garden sep15 (SPAdes) (version 2) | ecosystem: Host-associated > Plants > Roots > Nodule...
CTCTCTCAAAAAAAAAAAAGTATATCCTTCTATCAAACAAGGGTAGCCGTTTGGAATTTTTGATAATCTGCATAATAGTAAAATATAATGATTTAAATTTTCAGTTGTGGAATTTATGATCATTTCGTAAACTAGTTCACTTCAGGTCGGCAAGTATTTGACATTCGAGAATTTCATCTTTCTTTAATGTTTTGGTGCGTCTAATCTTCAAAGTTTAAAGTCACTTTTACTGAGTAAAACTTCTCTCATACTCGAGTTTTCACATTTTAATTAATGTCAGGCTAATTCTCGCTTACCCCCTAGTATTTACTTACTTCACAGTTGTTATTTAACTCGTACCATGTAGAAAGTGTCATCTACCTCAACCTTTTTTATTCAATTTCAACCTAATTAGATATTATTAGACTATTTCAACTTTGCTATGCCACCACATTCTTAAATTTGTCAAAGGATAATATTACTGCTGATTCATCCAACTGTTTAAAAAAGGCGTGCTCAACAATACACCATATATCAAACATGGGAAACTTTCACTTCATTCCGTAGAAACCAAAACCAGCTTACTTCAATCTCCTTAGTCTTAATTGTTGGGTTTATCTTGACTGGGACCAAAAGGAAGGGTCATTGTTCCCACACTCTCCAACATTATTAAATATTAATATGTACACATTTTAGAAAAAAAACATTATGTCGTTCAGATATATACTTTCAGACAAATTATGAAACCACAATAATGCATGGTTTGTTAGAAATGTGGCACAGGAAGGTTTCCCCCTCTTACCATGTCTCAGCTTTTGTAGGATACAAGGGTATAAAGGTGAGTCATCCATCTAAAGCAACTTGCGTTTTTACCCCAAGTGCTCCATGATGGGGCAATTTCCAGCAAAGCAACAAAAACAACATGATCTTCCCATGACGTGACAGTGATCATCACTAAGGCCATATATATATAGACAACACAAAAACTAGAATAGACACAGAACAAACACGTGATTACTTAGACTACAAACAAAGACTCTTATAAGCTAAGGCAAGTTTATCCTTGTATTGGAATGTCTAGGCTTGTTGTTTGTTTTTTGTGAAATAACGAACGATCTCAGGTTAAGAGACGTCCCTCCTTAAAATTCAATTTTGTGAAGATGAATTAAATTCAATCCAAGAACCAAAATGCGATCCATCGTTGAACTTAGAATTATGTATTGAAGCCGAGTAGATAGCAAAGATTAGTGTGACAACTCATTATAAACTGAAGTGTGGGAAACTGAAGATGTTAATAGCCATCTACGTAAATCATCATGAACCATATTTAGTTAATACGACTCGACATCATCAGATCCTAATACAAGTGGTTGGTGCACAAAATAAGTAAGAGTTGTTAATTTTGATGTAGCGAGTTTGATTCATGATGATATAAAAAAAGTTAATACCAATCAACTCAAGTGTACACACAAACATTCGGCATTGCGCATGTGCAATAGAATTTAGTAATGTGGAAGATATAACTGTACAATGAACAGTTTTTTTGTTGTATATATATATATAAGCCGAAAACATAGAGACTCAGACATTCAATATATAATAGATAGATATAACTGTACGAGATAATAACATGTGACAGCAATGAGACCCACAACGAAATCCACCAAGCCAAAAAAATTAGACGCCTTTGACGATGCTCTATGCAACATGAACCTAGAAATCTTCAGTAAATAGACAAGGATGTTGAATTCACATAATGCAGCATGATTACATTTTTAATACCCCAAATCCACACTAACTTAAACTTCTCCCCCAACCCTTTTTTTTGTTTTGTTTTTAAACTGTGAACTGTTTCCTTCACATGACTAACTACTAAAATGATGTGGGAGAAAAACCAACACAAATTCTCCTGACTCAAAGATGAATAAGCAAAAGCTAGTTTGGTGATGTGATGTGATGTTTTTTCTCACTCATTTGTACCATCAAAGCTACCCACTGCATTTCCTCTTTTCTTCTCTCTCCAATTCTCTCCCCACACTCTTGCTTCAGCAACTGCACGTTCTCTATCCAGGTCGCGGTTCCTTGGAGTCTCTCTAGCTCTTCCGGTATTTACAGGGCTATCTCTCTGAGAATCATGCCTCTCCAAATCATCCACTCCCCATTTTCTTCCAGAGCCGCCGCCAGTGTCAATTCTGCTCAACTCACTTGGATCCCTACCGTCTCTCTTCCTGAGGTCAGGTGAGTTCCTACGGGTAGAAGGGGAACCAAGCCGTGCGCGGTCAGGGCTATCCACACTATCTGCCATGCTCCTTCTGTCGTCCCTCATTCTAGGGGTTGATGGACCGACCCTGTTTGACTGATTGGCTGCATTCGGGTCAAATGCCTGGGAGGCTAGATATGTGAGAGCAGTCACAACGTCTCCGATAAGAGGCCTTGTAGCAGCTTGTTCCTGCAAACACATCGCTGCAACTGCAAGTGCTTGGTACAGTCCCCGCATTGGATATCGACCTTGAAGAAGTGGATCAGCCATTTTGGGAAACTTCCTGCGGTCTTTAAAAAGAGGCCGTGCCTGCATAGTTCCATGCCCCAAGAATATGAAGTCAAATGGTGGTCAATTTTTTATTACGGGTCCGTTTGTGTTACAGCTTTTTCTTAAAAAATCATAATTTTTTAAAATAAGTTTTCATCCGTTAGTTACAGACTTCTCTTGAAATTTTTTGACAAGTGATTGTTTTAAAAAGAAAAAGATTTTCATTTACAATAAACACACACAATAACTTCTGGTTTTCTTAAAAATATCTAAAAATAATCTATACATTATTGAATGTCAAAATCACTTCTGTAACAAACACATGTTAATTTAGAATTTGGTCAAAATATTAACATAAACAATTTACGTGTGATGTATGACCTAGAAAAATTACATGACCAAGAAAAAATACACAAGGATGAGCAGGTAAGGTACTCACCCATGCCACAAGATTATGCTCTCCATGCCCACGCGTGTTATCAATGGCTTTGCGCCCAGTAATGAGTTCAAGGAAGACAACTCCGAAGCTATAGACGTCTGATTTCAGAGTTAGTTGACCAGTCATAGCATATTCCGGAGCACAATAGCCATATGTTCCCATTACACGTGTGGATACATGAGTCTTGTCACCAACTGGACCAAGTTTTGCCAGCCCAAAATCTGATAACTTGGGATGAAAACCTTCGTCTAGGAGGATGTTAGATGATTTTAAGTCTCTATATATCACAGGGGGATTTGCCTTGTCATGCAAGTATTCCAATCCCTTTGCTGCCCCAGCTGCTATTTTCATCCTTGTGTTCCAGTCTAGAGGTTCTTTTTCCGGAGGAAGATCTGGAAAGATATTCAGAGTCAGAATGGTGATAAAGCTGGATATCATGCTAAAGTTACTATTACGTCATGTTAATGATTTGTTTTCAGAAATTCGAAACATCTTGTTTAAGACCTGTGAAGGATTTTATTTTTCAATTTTAAATTCCTTGAAATAGCAATTAGTAGTTCAAATTTAAATTTCAGATGGCAAACCTAACATGACCTGTACATTTAAAATAATGAAAATGAAAAGGTAGCCATAGGTGTAGCTAGCAATAATTTCTAGCACGATTGACAGAAATGCCTGTCAATGATGCCAATATATGTCATTTTATACATAAAATTGTATCCATGTGATGTGAATGGAGGGAAATGAATATATGAGCAGGTAGCTATTCATAATAATATTAATTTACCAGAAATGTAAAATCTAAATAATCTTTTGCTCTTCTCCTTAACCAGCTGAGGACTATTTTAAGTCAAGAAAATGACACTAAATTACTACGACCATGCACAATATTTAAGGCTTATATAATCTTTTGCTCTTCTCCTTAACCAGTTGAGGACTAATTTAAGTCAAGAAAATGACACTAAATTACTATGACCATGCACAATATTTAGGGCATATCTAATCAATCCAAAGAAGATTGATTGAACGATTAATAAAATTGACACGCGGAAAAGAACTTCCATCCTTGTTAATCTAATGTGCTAGTCAAGCATAAGCATATTCTATTTGGAAAGTTTACTACTACCACCACTGAAACCAAATTTAGCTAAAAACATTCATTAATCCTACAGTTCTATGTCACAGTTTAATATTATGAATTCCACATCAATAATCAGACTCTAGAAAGAGCACCATTCATACAGCATTTTTGCTTGGCAATGCGAAAAGCATTGAAGATTCATATAGCTTTGCCATTTCAATACAAGATTTTGCTTAACAGAAATATAAACTACATGTATTTAGCTGAAAGAATGATTGGTAATGCCCAAAAGCAAATTACTCAGACACCCAAACCTGCATGTCTCATGAAACTATAAAGCCTAACAAGTTATTTAGGAACCTTAACAAATGCTTTTGTACTATACAGGACAGCAAACTCCCAGAACCCTCAACCGGGATTAAAACAACAACAAAATCAATGATAATGAAGTGTTTTACTTTTACCACTGCACGGAGCCAACTACATGGATCAATTGATGCCATTACGTTATGTAAGCACAATTAAACCCAACATGAAATACCTAGCTACAATGCTTATTGTCTTAGTTTAATTGTACAGACGAAAAATGTACTTTTCTGAATCTGGTACAAAAATATCTTCCTCCCCTTTTAATAATTAATTAGATCAGCAAACAAGTAATAGTTTCCTTGTTTGAGGTAAACCATGTTAATCTACCACCTAGCAAGGTTAGACAATTATTTTTCATAATCACCAAATGACTGCTCCAATCTACTAGCAGTTAGGCGTGTACAAGAATAATCTAGGTTTTCCATAATCACAAAATGACTACTCCATTTTGAGGATCTAAACAATATTCATGTTACTCGTTGAATCCTAGAAGCAAAAACAATCGAGTGCTATTTGAAGTTTTGAACAACGACAAATCAATATAAACAAGCTAAATTTTTTGAACAGTCTAAAGCATAAACAATTAAGTAGAAAGACATCGATCATCCAATAGTTCAAAGTAGCCACGGATAATCTGTGATATATTTTCAAAGGAACTTTTATTATTTAATAATGGGAACCTATGATTTTTATCCAAAGACCGTATGATTTTGTATGATGTATTCTAATTATTTGACACCTCTGGAACAATATATTTCAGTATTTCAAATTCGAAACAACGTGAAATTTAATATTTTATAGCCTCATTATATGAAAATGCATTTATTCATGAAGCATTCAAGAGGTTTCAGTTAAAAGGGAATGCAATCTGACCATGTAAATGATCCTCCAGAGATCCCAATGGCATAAATTCATAAACGAGCAGCCTCTGATCACCGTCAGCGCAATAACCAATCAAATTCACAAGATTTGGGTGATGTAAGAGGCTGAGCATGAGAACTTCCACCAGAAACTCTCGATTTCCTTGAAGTCCATTCCGGTCAAGCTGTTTTACAGCAACTACCTGCAAAGAAAATGATTCATCCACAAAAGATAAAAAGGGAGATGTAGAGTCATATTACTTCCGTCCCTGTATGACCCTTTTGTAAAATTTTATCGTCGCGTCTTGTATAACTCTTTTCGATTACAAGATTCATTAATTATATTTTAACAAAATATCCCTAATTAAATGAAGAAAATTAAAGACCAATCAATTCTACCTCTTAATAATTAAAGGATAATTTTGATAAGACAATGTACATTCCTGGAAAATTTAATATAGACTTTTCTTAATTCTTGTGCTTTGCTCATTGACGCCTTACATATAGGGACGGACGAAATGGTAATAAATTAATAATCAAATTGAAAACTGGTGTTTGAGCAATAAATTTTCCAAGCCCAATATGTTAACTATAAAGTGAAAACTGAAAAACCATTCATAATAGAAAAGGCATCAACCACAACTTACCTGTTTCGTGCTCTCAAGGCAACCTTTGTAAACACGCCCAAAACCTCCTTCACCTAATAAGCACTCTGGCCTAAAATTCTTTGTAGCAGCTGCAAGCTCTCGGAATGTAAATGTTTGTGCAGCAATATGTGCCGTTGCACTTGCACCATCCTTTGGAACTGGTGCTTCCTTTTCCTTCTTAGAATCTGAGACACTTTTTGATTTTGATTTATCTACATGAGAAATTAAAGATAAGTAGGAGTGGAAGCAATAACAGAACATATTGGATAAATTAGATAAGAGAAAAAACATAAAGAAGGTGATGCCGTGATAAGGTGTAATTACACATTAAAAACACCCGTAGGACCACATATGCGGGTTTTCATCCTTAAATCATATATCACAGCAGTATTGTTCAAGTAGTTTTAATGAACCTAAATACTCCCAGCAGCACAACTACCTAATAACCTAAATACTACATTGCTTTAGCGCCGCTATTTGACATCACTTTAGCGTATTGGAAAACAATAGCGATTTGTTCAGATTCCTCTACACTATAGCGCCATAGAACCACTGTAGCCACTATTTGACAACACCAGAATAATCTAGGTTAATATTACATAGCTATCTACTACATTGAAGAACACTTCGCTGAAAATGCAGCTATCTTACCCTGAATCTGTTTTGCATCCTAGAATTGTCAACAAAAAAGTGGAAAACATTCAGAATCAATGTGATATGATTGGTCATATCATATGCATATTTTACCAAGCAGCAGATCATCAACAATGTTACTAGAAGCACATATTAGCACCAAAATTCAATTATAGAATTCAGTGAAACCAAAACCTATCACCATTCACACCTACCATCAAATCAACAGAACCAACACTTCAAATGAACCAGATCAAACAAACAAACAACATGGGCACACAAATTAAGTCACATAAACAAACAAAAACACAAAATTGAACAGAATTCAACACAAAACAACAATCAACAAAAGAGGGCAAAATTAAAAAAACCAAAAAAAGATACAAAATTTAGCATCAAACCTGAGCTAACCCTAGTGGGGTGATGAGATTGAGGAAGAGAAGCTTCCTTAAAAGATTCTTTTTTTGAAACTTCCTTCACAGCATTAGTGTCCTCCTTGTTGGATGATCCAAAACAAGGAAAACAACCACCCATATCAAAATCAATATCAAAATCAAAACTTTTTACAAAACCCAACAATAAATAACACTCATAAACAAACCCTAATCACTTTTCAGCTTCAAAACACAGTCAAAAACACAAACCTATCAAAATTTTCACTAAAAATCAAAACTTTTTTTCTCACACTAAAAAATTCACTCTCTCTCAAAGTTACAGTTGAAGGTGATATTCATCGGCCATTAAAGGGGAAGATCGAGAGTAGGGTGGTGGAGAAGCAGATCAACCAATTGAAGAAAACTGAAAGACAAAGAAGGTAAAGGAAGAAAAAATAATAAATAAATAATATAGAAGAATAATGAAAAAGGTAAGAATAAAATTAAATAAATAAAACGTGGTAAGAATTTTGAAATATGATTTTTTTTGTTTTTTTGGTAGAATCAAATTAAAAAGAGGACAATTTTTTAAGTGGAAATCTTGTTTGACCAAATGGTAATTAATTTTTATAAAGAAAAATTTGCTTTGCACAATCTTTATATTTATGAGGTTTTCATTTGTAATTAGAAAGTTGGTATGAACTTTAAACATTCATCTTTTCTTTAAGTAATTACTATTTCTTTTGGTTGATTTCTTTAAGTAAATTTACTCTTTAAGTCATTGCAATTCTAATATATATTATATATTACGTAAAGTTTGAGGTTCAAACTTCGACTACCACAAAAAAAAAACTCACATTTTAACATAGTTGGATCGTAAAAATATAAATCTACAATAATAATATCTTTTTAGTCCAAATAAATATTATTACCAACAATTTCATGTTTTTTTGAAAAATTAATATTATTAAAATCTTTAACAATTATTACCCAATTTAAAAATGATTAAAAAAATATTTTTTTAAAAGGATTAAAATTTAAATTTGGATATTAGTTTGATAAGCTAGAAATTCATTATGAGATGTAAATTTGGATATTAGTTTGATAAGCTAGAAATTCATTATGAGAAAAGTGAAAAGTTAACTGCAGGACATAAACCTAAATAAGATTTAAATATATAAACTTAGATGTATTTAACTAAAACTATTAGAGTTTTAATCTTCATAAATTATAAATATTAACTTGGTTTATTTGAAGAAATAAAACTTGAATTTAATTTTCCAAAATCAATGAGTTTAATTCTTTTTTTGGTAGTGTTACATTGTAACAAGGCCAAAGAAAAAGAAAAAAAAAGAGAGTAAGAGTCGGAATTAAGTTCCAAGTTTATCTCTCAAGACGAGAGAATCCATGTCAGGATAGGAAATTTACAGTGAACAGAGCATCTTGCATGTGATATTTCCTTAACCAAAAAATCTGCACACATATTTTGTTCCATGCGAACTTGCACCAATGTTGTATTTTCATTTACATGTAAAGCATCTCTCATATGAAGGATGTCACTAGCATAATTGTGTAAGTTATGATCACGACCATCAATAATCAGGTCAATTGTTTCCAAACAATCACTCTCACAAATAATGTTGACATATCCTTTTTTACTACAAAAATCAAGACCTATTTGGATAACACGTAACTCAGCTAACAACGCATTACCTCCAGCTTTATAGTGAGAAAAACCAGTTATCCAATCTCCATCGTTGTTGCGAACAACACCACCAGCACATAAACAACCAAAGTCTTGTAGAAAGCTACCATCAATATTGAGCTTGCGTGTACCTTCTGGAGGGGGGCTCCAATGAGCTAAGAGGCACGACGAGTGTGGGTCCGAACCAAGATTGGGATAGTACGAAATGCATTAGTCATGTAACAAAAAGATATTTCGCACCACATCTTGAATACTCCAATGTTGATCCTAAAAAATAGTATTGTTTCTCCAACACCAAGCATACCATACTCCTATAACAAACAAAATAGATGAAGTACCCTTTGTCATCTCATGAAGCCAAACCTTTACATCAAATTCAGAGAAAAAGTTATTGTAACCCCCCATATTAATTCTAAGCTGAAGATCTGGGTTGAGAAACGTCAATTAATTTTTAAAGGAAAAATTACTTTACACAATCCTTATATTTACGAGGTTTTGAATTGTAAATATAACGTAGTCGTTAAGTTTAAATTTTTACCTTTTTCTTATGCAAATTTACCATGTAAGTTAGATATAAATTTGTTACGATCGCTAAAATTCTGCAATTTTTGCAGGGGAAATGATTAATCCAGTGAAAAATATTTCACGACAGATTCACGAATGGAAATAGAAAATAGTTAAAACATTAATTTGGGCGACTGCTCTTTTTACAGTCCCCTAAATCTATCCGTTCGATTCATCCAAAGCTTTACGTCATCTCAAAACAACCAATACTTTAATACAAACTTTTTTTATTCAATATTATATCCTCTCTCTTATTTTTCATAGCTCGTTTTTTCTTTTCTTTTCAAAACTAACTTACCTATTTTCCTCAAAAAAAAAACTTACCTATTTTCATTTTATTCTATGCTTTATTATGTAAATATTTGCATCTTATTTGTCTACTTAATGTCATTGTTTGTAGCATTTTTATCAAAATGAAATTCTGAAGGAGTCAAAGAGACTAGTTCTCACTACCATCAATGCATGTTACCGTAGTTCTTTTGAGATGAAAATTGAATTTTATAATTGTGATTTTTTTTTGTTGCAATTTTAGACTTTGAAATGGAAGAGATAAGTTCGTTTTAAAGAAAAAAGCATGACAAGTAAGAGGGAGAAGATATAATATTGTCTGAAGAAGAAGAAACGTTAATATGTGAGGATGTGGGTTTTGGCTGAAGAAGAAGAAAAGTTAGTATGTCAAGATGTGAGTTTTGGTTTAAGATGACATGTTAAAACGTACACCCTCCTCCGGTTATTATTATAAACAAAAATTCATATTTAACATTTATTCATTAAATTATGTATGTAGTCAACAATAAAGACTATATACATTCATTTAATGAATGAATCTAAAATGTTGATTTTTTTTGTTGGATTGACCAGAGATATTTAGGTGACTACGATAACTACGGAAAGATTTTTTTTGTTGTTGTTGGTATTTTCTAATGTGAAAAAGTAGTAAACACATTTCAACTTATGAGGATATGTTAGACGGAACAAGAGTTTACATTAATTAGCTGCACTATTTCGTTAACTTAGTTGTTCTTAGTGCCTATATAAACCTTGTTGTATTTAGGAGTGTGCATTGGTCATGAACTGAACCAAACCGGACTAGATTTATAATTTGGTTCAGTTCATAGAATCATTTTCTATAAAAATCGATTTTCCTGTGAATTTGGTTAAGTCCGGTTTTGAACCGTTTCAAAACCAAATTTTCTATATGAACCGTTTTTTTTTTGTTGCATAGTTTTTTTTTTTTGCCAGAACTTGAATTTTCATGTGGAACAATTCAAAATCCATTGCTTCTCTCTCTTTCATTGCAAATATGGACTTTTAGGAAGTGGACAAGTTGGTTTATGAGAAAACAAGCAAAACAAGATAATCAAATTAAATGAAAAAAAGAATTGCTTCTTGTTGTGTACCGATGTCGCGATAGCATGGTTCAAATTGATCATTGCTTTGAGGTAATTTGTTGTTTTGATTTTGGTGTGGTTTTTTATTTTAATTCACGAAGAAGATGAAGGTCGAATGGAAAAGATGGTAGTCGAACAAAGAAGGCGACGATTGGCAGCGAAGATGAACGGTTGGCCACAAAGTTGAGACATAGGCAAAATGAAAAGGTGTTGTTTACGACAAAAGGGTACAACTATGTGTTCTGAAAATATGAGTTTGGATCATTGACCGGTTTTCGTGAACGATTATCCACCCAGTTTTTTATTTTTTTAATGGACTGGTTTAGTTATCAACAAAAATAGTTTGGATTTTTTAATTCGGTGCACCAAAATTATGGATAAAGGCCAAGTGAATTGGTTTTAACGCACACTCTTAGTTGTATCTCTTCATGTAAACACAATTTTCCCATTAATCTATATATAGTGGCGAAATTCCCACATATTAAATACAAAGTAAGACACTGCGAATTCATACCACAATCCTACATATCAAAAATTCTTTTAGTTTTTTAATATTAACATTGAACTGAACCATATTTCAATGGTGGCTAACTGTTATGTGTGAAATAAATCATAAAACGGAAAATATTATTTTATTTTTTTAAATTTAGAGGTGTGTATTTTAATTTTTCAAAATATTCAAAATAATACGATAAGAAAATAATTAAAATTCAATAGAGTAAAATAGTTTTTTTTTTTTTTTTTTGTAAATAATTGCTCGAATAGGGGGTTTAGGTATGGGGTGTAAGGTAGAAAAGTCTTTTGAAAAGGAGCCAATATTCAACGAAAACTAACTTGCAAGTTACTTTTATGAATGAAATTGTTTGGAAAATTACTAATTGTATTCCCCAATAATCAGTATTGCACCCCATTTTTTTTTTCTTTTCAAAATCCCCAAAATACTTTTTTATTTTATTTTAAATTTTACACAACCTCAACTTACCTTTTCAAATTTTCAATTGTACGACTTTTTTTTAAGAAAACATCCAAATTTACAGTTATAAAAAACTCAAATAATAAGACTTATAAGTTACACTTATGATTCATATCAACATCTATTTTCTCGCTAGATTAATAAAAAAGAAGGTATTGATTTTTATAAGAAAAGTGCTATTTGGTGCGAGAGGGAAACTAACGAAAACTGACGAAGCATGATTTGTTTAGTTTGTATGGGAAGGTCAAAGGAAAAGTTTCCCATTTGGTGGCATTCATGGGGTGGACTGGTGTATGACATCATCATGTGATATTGTGAAATTTAGCTTTCGTCGTTTCTCGTCGAATGACAATTTCGCACCACATATCAATTTCCTTTTTATAATTTACAAGTGTAAAAATCTTTTACAATATATATCAAATGTTAAACATGTTTAATCATAATTACTTCTAATGTCTCACATATAATTGATTGCGATTTATCGACAATGTAGTTATTTGTTGCAATGATAATGTATAAAAAGTTACTTATAATCCTTACTTAATTTTAATAGCTTTTTTAATCCCTACAAAAAAAAGTTACTTATAATTTTAGTCCCTGCTAAAACAAATTTTGTTTAATTATCCTTAAACTCTTCAATTTTTTAACGATTCTTTTTATACAAGTTTAGAACACTATGAAAGGTTCATTTACTAAAATCTAGAATTTTTTAACATGGAATAAATTAAATATGAATTTTTTAAAACGACAAAAGTTTAAGATATAAGTAACAAATATATGGACGTAGAA
>Ga0209282_1001672_pt1 | contig 12328 bp, 3 predicted proteins | sample Mtrugardesep15_FD_187529 | JGI IMG/M metagenome (GOLD analysis project Ga0209282, IMG submission 187529) | Root nodule microbial communities of legume samples collected from California, USA - M. trunc garden sep15 (SPAdes) (version 2) | ecosystem: Host-associated > Plants > Roots > Nodule...
GATTTGCACCCTCGTAAAAATTTTATATTCTGGAAAACACCCCTAATAGGCCATTTTTAGAATTTTTTTTCAAGAAATTTTGGTTTTTGAATGGCCTATAAAGGGTGTTTTCCGGAAACTAAATTTTTTACGAGGGTGCAAATCAAACCGAAAATTTTATAGGGGTAAAAACCGAAAATGATATATATATTACATGGGTGAAAAATACTATTAACCCTAATTTTTATGTATGTGTGCAAAAAGAAAGAAATCAAAAAGAAGAAAGAAAAAAGAACAGATACAAAGGAGATACCAAACAAATAATTAATGTTGATGATGCTCATCGTCCATGTTTAAAGTGGTAATTGATTAAATTTATAATTTCTCCATAAAAGACTGAATATGTTATAATATTGCATGTTATTATTTCATAAATAAAAAAAATAAAATCTCAGTTATTTGATAGATAATAGGTGTATAATATATAAGTACAATAGGTATCAAAATTTACTTTTACTTTTTATTTCTGAAATATATAATATTCATTATCACATATCATGCATGACCCTTAGAATCTTTTTCGAAATTAAAATATTAGAAAAAAATCATATTTTTTTACAAAAAAAATTTGGTAATAAAAAAAATTTCCAGAATTTTTTTCTAATTTTTACATTTTTTTATTTTCAAAAATTAATTTTGGAAATTTTTAAATTAATATAAAGGAATTTAAATTATTTTTTATAATTTTGAAAAATTAATTTTCTGATGTGGCCAACCAAAAAAAATGCCAAGTCAGCGCCACATAGGCGAATTTGATGAGTTGGATGGGGAGGGGGGTATTCCGGAAAAAAAAATTACAAGGGTAAAAACCAAAAATGACATATATTACATGGGTGAAAAACACTATTTACCCAACTTTTAAAAGTGATTTTTTTTTCTTTAAAAAAATTATAACAAATGGGCTCGTAGTGAAATTTTTAGTCTTTTTAGATTAGTTTACAGTTTTAATTTGAATTATTTCCATATGAACACCCTTAATAACAAGTTTCTTGTACGTTCTCTTAAGTGTTTTAATTTTTATGTATGTGTGCAAAAAGAAAGAAATCAAACCAAGAAAGAAAAAAGAACAGATACAAAGGAGATACCAAACAAATAATTAATGTCGATGATGCTCATCGTCCATGTTTAAAGTGGTAATTGATTAAATTTATAATTTCTCCATAAAAGACCGAATATGTTATAATATTGCATGTTATTTTTTCATAAATAAAAAAAATAAAAACTCAGTTATTTGATAGATAATAGGTGTATAATATATAAGTACAATAGGTATCAAAATTTACTTTTACTTTTACTTTCTATTTCTAACATATATAATATTCATTATTACATATCATGCATGACCCTTAGAATCGTGTTTAATACATGAAAAATGAGAGAAATATGTTGGTTGTGTGGTGCATATAGTTGATGATGTTCTTGGTGATTAACATATATGACTCAAATAGTCATGTTTAATACATGAAAAATAAGAACGGGTGGTGTATGATATATAAATCATACACCATCAGTTATTTTTTAAAAATTGTTTTTTAATTTAATTTAAAAATGTATTAGTTATGTTTTTATCAATAAATGTTTGATACTCCTTATATATTAATAAAATGTATCTAAAAGTAAATTATTTTTACATGAAACTTGGATACTCCTTATGCAAGATCCATGAAAAGCTCGATATGCTTATCACTACAACCATTCCTGTCTCCTGATTTGATATAAGAATCAGTGGGTGTAATGTACCACATTTTGTATTAAATGGTGGGAGTCTCGGACAATCAATTTATAGTGGCAAATTGATCCAGAGAAAAGAGTACCTTACACATTTCGTATTAAATCGTGTCAGGTGGACCAAATTTTGTTGTTGTAACAATAGCACGTAGATTTCGATCACAGTCGTTCATCTCAGATCGAACGGTTGAGATTGAAAATCATGTTTTTAGTTAAAACAATATCAGTCATCCAGTTATGATCATACGGCTATTATTGATTAATCATCCTGTTGTAGCAGAGAATCCTATTTCGTACCAGATCCCCCGCCTTCTGTTTGTTTATGACCGTTAGCAACAGGGAATGATATAGGCATTACAGTTAAAGAGGGTGGAAGGTACCTTTAGGGCAGGATCTTGATGGTTGGACCCTTGGGTTTCTGACAGATTGGACCCTTAGCAAGGATAGAACAATTCGCAAAAAGCACCTTCTGCTATATTGATAACACGATCAATAGGTGCTAAATTATTCTCTCAAACCAATTCATTACTACATTTCCACAAGGACCAAAGTAATATTATCACTTTCTCCAATTTGTCATCTTTAAGAGATGAAACAATATGAGAAAAAAAGTGGTAGATTAATTGTCGTAAGCAAGCATAAGGCCCACAAGTTGTTCTCCTTCAAACATTTGACAGCATAGACACATTGAAGAATGTTTATTCGTTCAGTGAAAAAACTGTATAAGTAACATTTTGTTGTCATTCACACAAAATAGCACGATTAATTTTTAAATTGTTAAAGTACAGATTATCTATGATTTCAACATCTAACACTGCACTCATCTCTACACCGATCTATCACAATATTCTTCTATTCACCGTTCAACAAAATCGAAAGAAACAAAAAATACAGAATTGTGAGCGCTCTGGCCTCTCCAATATGCCTCTATGGTACGGCCAAACATTTCATTACATGACTAGAATACAAACTTCTCTTCCTCCACGGTAATATCTAATCTATCTCTGGATTCCCGAAGAGCAGCTGCAGTGGAGTCGTTTATGCCCAACAGATACTGCAGACGAGACAATTTTTCTGGACTTGGATCACTCTTCAAGTATATGGTGTACAGATCAGCAAGTTCCTCTGACACTTCCCATGAAAGTGTCTGTGAAGGTACTGCTTTATCACAAGCCAGCAAGTTGTTGAGGGAAGAAACCTGCAAAGAAGACAATAAGCAAATCAAACTTGGCCATTGACAACCACCAAATCTAAAAAAACTGAGTAAGAGAACGTGAAGCTTAGAAAGTTGCTTACCACTCCTTTGTGATCTCTCTGTCTTAGTAGTGCCACGGCCTGAATGAGAGAGTTCGATAGTCTACTTTGTGCAAACTCACGAACAACACCTCTTGCTTTCTCTTTATTGATGTTGAGATCTAATGGGATTTTTTCATAAACTTCTTCCTCATCAAACTCACCAGTACCTGATGAGAAAATATCACCAACAGTTTTTCTGAAGAGGGTTTCTCTCAAGCTCACAGATACCATGCTGTCTAAATCAACATCGGACTCCTTAAGTTCCCTAATTTGCTTCATATTGAGCCTCCCTTGAGTTACAGCTGTTTCAATGGCAGCTGCCAATTTTGTAGTGGTTATATTCTTTATTATTTTCTGAGCATATTCTTGCGATAATCCTATTTCCGTCTGCAGCTTACCAAGCTGCTCCACCCTGGCCTTCGTCAACTGTCCGTCGGCTAAAAGTACCTCAGCTTGTTGCCTGAAAGCTTGCTCAGCAAGACCCCTATGAACATCCATTATTTCTTTGCCAGTCATTCCCAGGATCCCACCAAGCTGATTTAGAAATACATACTCTGAATCATCTTTCTTTTTTCTAATCTGAATACCAAACGGAATAGTAGTCACATCACCGGTTAGACAGAAAGTCAAGAATGTCTTGTAAACATCAGTCCTGTCCCTTTCTGGAAGATCATCTCTAAGAGTAATTTCGGTCTGACCAGGCTTTCCCATCTTTTCTATGAGTTCTTTGTCAGGTCTTATTTTCTTGAGTGACTGAAGTGATTCCCATTTTTCATCAAGTTCCTCAGGTTCAATAATTTCCTCTTTCACGGGTTCTTCAGTTTTAACATCAGCAGACTCTCCTTTGATGTCCTTCACCAACTCATTTACAACTAGGGTGTTGAAAGCTATCATCTTCTTCAGTTCTTTTGCAGATTCTAAATTACTTTTGGCTGATCGTGCACGTTTTATGTAAATAATAAACATCTTCCTCACCTGTAATGATGTCATGAAAACAACATAGTGAAAGTTAATCCTATTTGAATCATCATATATAAGCATCAAATTTCCTGACAAATGAACACTCACCGCCTTGCTTGCAATAGACATAGCAGTCTCCCTGGTAAGTCGCAAGCCATGTGCTGCTTTTCTTACTGATTTCTTTACTCCCTCGTCATATCCATTAACCCCTGAACCAATCGCATCGCTGACAATCTATAAAAAATAAACATGAATTAGTAATAAATAAAAACTTCCAATGTCTGGCAGAGATTGAAGCATACATTATGATAACAAAATGAAACTGTTTATCCGTATATCAATGTCATCAACCAAGTCTACTAAACTTCCTTTAAAGCTTGAATTTAAGTATACGATAATCTTTCCTCAAAAAAAAAGTATACGATAATCTAACTAATGAACAGGTTTGATTGTAAGTAGAAGTAGATACAGGTCTACAGAGTCAAAACACACAATCAAGGCCCTGTTCAGGGTGGTTTCTGATTACATGTTCTGAAATTTACAAAAACCAAATCTAGTTTCAGTTTTGAGTTGCACATTCCAGAAATTCATGACAAATTCTATAATGTGCAGACACAATTAAAAAGTAGGTATCCTAGGTTAAAGATAAAAATGGCGGAGAAAACTTCTCATTTTACCAAATTACCAATATCAAAATAGAAAGTAGAAATGTATGCCAAAGAGAAGGAAGAAGCTCCAGAAACCAAGACATGTCCTCAAACAAGAAATAAAATGTGACAACAACAATGCCCTGAAGAAAAACCCTACAAGCCTACAAACAACCGTATGCATGTGATAATTATCTAAGCACTTGGGGAACCACCCTTAAAAGCTAACTATAAGGAGGAAGAATCAAGCCACTTGAATACTCCAAGCATCGCATACAACTCGATGAGGGCCTTCACACCCCAAAATACCCAACTCCCTATCAATGTGCCATGTTGACAACCACTGGACAACACCATAAATTATAGCCATAATCTCAGTTCATTATGATACACACATAAATTGTATTTCTGCATAAAAGGAAATATGAAATTTGGCACTATGAATGAATGACAAATTTGTTACAGAAGAAAACAAGCTATCACCTTTTCAAACAAACTGCCACAGATATCTGCATGAGCTGCTTCAACAGTTTGTTGAGGTACACAGAGCATTACACGCAGCTTCAACAAAGCAGCAACATCCTCATCATTGAGCTCCCCATCAGCAACACATTGCTGAAGCTTTTGGCGATAAATTTCTTAAAACATGAAACTGCTGTTAGATTGTGTTATAAAATAATAAACTTAATAAAGAATGATAGTAATAACGCATTATATAAGAAGCTAACTATCCGAATAACTAAGAATACAGATACATAATTGAATATTACTATTACAAGTTTGCAACCTTACGATTAAGAATTATACATACAAATCTACTATATAAACATAACAAACTTAATGACCACCATTATTCCATAATTAACCTTCATTAGTTTCATAATCTCCTTAATTCAATGGAATTAATTTTGTAAATTACAATTTATTTCTTTAAATAAATGTGCAGCAACTGTCGGTTTTTGTCTTCATATTATTTTAACTGTGCAACAATTATAGATGAGTGGTTTGTTGGACATTAAAAGCTATAGCAGAAATAATTAATTGCTACAATAACTCTCATCAAAACCTTTCATTCTAAATAATTTTATCGGGACTAAAATCTTTTCTTTTCCCGCTAACAACAGTATATTCTTCTTTCAAGTGCAAGTAAAAGAAACATATAGTTATTCTTCAACATTTGTATTCATGCCATCAATTCCTAGTGTAAACGCTGTCCTCTAGTTGAATGTCGGCGAATAAGATCGGATTATCATCTCAGATGGGCATTCAAATCCAATGGCGAGTTCTGGCTTGGCTTTAGATCGGATAATTACCTTCCTCGCGCATCTTACTTAAGAAGTCCTACATGGGAGCATGCTAACTTTAGTTGGTTTTTTGCTTAGTAGCCAGCCTGTCCCTTTCTTGGGCACTGTCAAAGACCTTGCAACTAAGGGCTTCAACCGATGCCTTCAAGCTCACCTAACTAGGTTCTAGTGTTGTGACCGGTACTCTACCAAATCCATCAATTATTGGCTTCAGAGAGAGCGGCTCTTCCAACTGCTCGTATTCATCCCATCCCCATGAGGGCAGACCCTAGCTTTCATTTGTAAAGTCCGATAGAGTGGAAGAGCGAGAGCGGGATTAAGAGACTTAGAGGACAGATGAGACTAAACTCCTAACATGGGGGCATAGCCTTTTTGACTATATCCTTCCTTACGTGTCGGCGTAACCAATGCTAATGATTGAATACCACCTAGCTTATTGATGAATTCGGCGCAAGAAGTTAAGACTTCCACTTATTCCCTAGAATAGAAGACATGGAGGCAGATCTATTATCAGCATAACTGGAATATGAAAGAGACATGAAAGAAACTGGAAGCCCCTAGTTTATAGGCTCTGAGGTCGGTGAAACTCTCCCTATAGCTAAAGTCATGCCTCGTTTTAATTTGATAGAAAAGTATGGGACCTAATTAAATGGAGTGAGTACTTGCACCCACTCTCGAAGACTACTTTATTAAACGGGCAGGCCGAAAGACAGAAGGAAGGATTGGACTGGTGCTATACTATAGCCTTCCCTGCTTCCCAAGGGCTCAAAGGATTGGCAATTCAGCTCTTTCTGGTCTTCGTTTTAGGGCTGACTCTAACAAGTAAGTAAACTACCGGAATAAATTAATGGAAGAAAACCTAAGTATATGTTTGACTAAGTATGAGTTGAGAGGATCAAAACCTATACTCTTCTGCCCGTCCTGATTCCATAGTCCACGGGTCTGTTTGACAAGGCCAAGAAACTAGCTTATAGCTTATAAGCTCGTCTGACTAAAAAATACTCATAAACTTAAAGAACATAAAGTAATCTACAATCCAGGCCTTACAAAAGATAAAATTCAAACTAATGATTAACATTTCATGTTTTACCTGCGTGAAGTTCACTGGCTTTCTGTGGATCAAAATTCAGCTCGTCACACAAATTTTGAAGGAATGCTGCTTTGCTATCTGCCATTTCTAACTCGCCACTTGAAACAGTCTGTCCAAGTCGTTTCCGATAAACCTTTGTTGTAACATCAAGTAAAATAGCTTCTGCTTCACGCTTACCCAGTCCAAATATATTTTTTAACTGATTTAGTGCAGCAAGCTGAAATGAATAATAAAGCTATCAAAAAATGTACATCATAAAAATTAGCATTCACACAGATGAAGTTTCATATTTGATATCAACAATTTACAAATTTTCATGGTATTGGTGATACATATTCTTAGAGTAATGATGAGTTTTAGAGAATTTCAAAATCAGATTTGAGAGTGGAAATGAAACAGAATTTCATTCTGAAAATTTCAGTACAACCAGCCTTACTATCTTAGCAATGAGTTTTAGAGAATTTCAAAATCAGGTAATTTGAGAGTGGAAATGAAACAGGATTTCATTCTGAAAATTTCAGTACAACCAGCCTAACTATAAATACATTAAATTAAACAATTACGCTGTACTGAAGATAAAAACTGCTTCAAATGAAATTTTTACCACAACATTAACAGGGAGTTTGGTATTCCCTATTTTTTTTCATTATAAAGAATCACAATTCCTAGGAATGTGTAAAATGTGTTTGATATTACTAAAATATTCATAGAAAACGTTGGATATTGTTTAGACGGAGTTTTTGACCTTCAAGGGAATTTACTGAGGAAAAAAAACAGAATATTTATACCAAGCACAGAAATATGTTTCCCAAATCCAGATTTTCAAAAAGTCTGCCTACAAAAGACCCCTCAGAACAAACAGCTGAAGATATTGCCTGGCTGAAGAGCAAAATGATCGTCTGATGGAGGAGGTCAAACACGTGCTCATTTTCAACATTTAAAAAAATATTAGGTAAAAAAAATAAACATGTTAGCAATTCTATTTTTATATTTGAATGTTATCTCCACTTACCTTGTTATCTTCAATGCGGCCACTAGACAGAGCATCTGAAACATATGCCCTATAAAGGAGTTTCAAATCTTCCATCCTTTTGTCAACGTCATACTCACCTCCTACACCAAAAATGAATTTAATTTAACTTCAAGAATTCAAAATATAAAACAAGAAAAGATCCAAAAAGTAAATAAAAACAAACGGATACTCAGTCAGGAAATTTACCCACTAAAGAAACTGGACCAACACCACGGGCAAGGCGATCTATGTCCGAATGATTCTTAAATGAGATGAGTAAGTCATTAAATGCCAATACCTTGTCAAGCTCCTCAACAACCTGGCTCACTCCAGGACTGAAAACATAGTTGATTAGAAAAGAAAAAAATCCAGATTTGCAATAGTTAAGAAATGAACAGCTATGAAAAATGGACATGTTTATGACTACAACATGCAATACATGCCAAAAACGTCTCACTTCTCACTGGGTGTCCAATTAAAAGAACATGAACTTAGGCATGAGGTAGACACGGCTGAGTCATCTCTTCGAAACTTGGGTGACATTCAACAATAGCTTAACACTTGAAGTACACAACTCCAAATAAAACTTGCATTGTTGTTTCTAAACAAATTTCAACAAAGTCAACTTAAAATATAGCAAAGCTATACAAAAAATGTTAAAGGAAGGCACGAGGTAGACATGGCTGAGTCATCTCTTCGAAACTTGGGTGACATTCAACAATAGCTTAACACTTGAAGTACACAACTCCAAATAAAACTTGCATTATTGTTTCTAAACAAATTTCAACAAAGTCAACTTAAAATATATCAAAGCTATACAAAAAATGATAAAGAAAGGTCTCCAAAACCATTCATTTAGAATGGGTATGCTACCCCTAACATCCAGTGCCCCTAACGTGTAAGGTTGGATTAGGATGTATACCATGTATGTGCGAGTAGATAATCTTGATCATGCATGGATGGTTGAGAATAACACGTCTCATGCACTCAATATATTTGTACGTATACACACACTAGTGTGCTATTGATAAGTATATGCCTTGCAAGCATGCTTCAAAATGAGAAGACTGACAATGAGGAAACAGATGGCAAGAAAGATCGTATCCGAATTCAATATTTATATTTTTAACTTGGATCCGTATTTTGCAACATTAACATGCCAGGCAAAGGCGTAAAGCTCAATCCCTAATGAAAATCCACAATGACCTGATCACATAAAAGTAAAGAATATTTGATGAGAAACTGAGGCTTACACTGCTCTTGTGCGAGATTTAAGTATTCTAAGTGCCACTGAAATATTTTCCTCAACCAATTTCCTTGCATGCTCTCTAAACAAGTTCACCGCAAGCTACAAAGTCAAAATTCCTTTTCAATTAATAAAATTTATTATACTCTACACCCAAGAATTATTTGACAACAAGAGAAAGGGGTTACCCCATAGAACAAATAGAAAATGATTATAAAAATAAAAAAATAAAAAAAGGAAGATGTACCTCATCAGAAAGACGACATAAACGTTGTGTTTCTCTAAGTGTAACAAGCTTTTCTAGATCAAAATCTGGAAAGAAACTAGTTGTTAGACTTAAGGAAGCAAGCCTTATTAACAACTAAAATTTGCTTAAAAATGAATTTGACTATATATAGACAACAGTAATTCAAGATGACTATAAAACAAACTTCAGCATCAGATGAAGACAGTCCAAACTCTTAGATTTTTTGTAACGAGATAATTGTACTCAAAATTTATTGAGTATAAATTACAAGCTATTTTTCACTTAAATTATTATAACGTTAAAAATGCACCAAACTCTTCCAAATAAGGCATTGACAGGTAATAAAATTTACAATTACGACAACCTGACATGAAGACTAAGCATGAGATATGTTGACTGCATTTACTACATTAAAACTAAATACAGTCCAAGTATTACTGATCAAACAATTACCTCTGCCAACGGATTTCAGCTTGGAAGCATATAGTCGTTGAGCATTATCACGTATAGCTACTTCAACCTGGTAAATGGAATATTGTCAACGAGTCAAATGAAAAATAATAAAAATACTAATAGTGAATGAAATGATAATGTTCAAATTATTAAGAAATGAGACCACATCCATCTCAGATCAGAATACCACTGTTAATAAACATGACAAAATGCAACGCAGAAAATCAATTTTTCCATTTTAGGAAAATACACCTAAACACAATTATTCTGCTATGCTCCTAAACTTGCATATTACAAATACAATTCACATTGCACAGGCCAAGCATAACAACTGAGAAATAAGCAACAATTACCTGGGATTCAGTGACCTTGAAAACACGCTTCCAAGGTAGAAGGAAAGATGATGCGTCCCCAAATACAATATTTGACACATATATCAACTTTTGAAACGCCTGCACTGGAGAATCTCTCAATGGTCAAGTTCCAAGTATTTACCATTCATATAAAGCCCGAAAATAATTGCCATATTTGGCTTGATAATGTAAGTAGGCAACAAATACAATAAGCATACCCGACGCTGCTCAACATCCGCCTCACGGTCCCCAACTTCAAGTCGTTGCCGGAAAAGTTTCCTACCAATCTGGGAGTGGCAGTCAACAAGGAACAAACCAGTAAGACTGAGATACAAACTACTTTCTCTCATCAAAATAAATACCCTCAAATTTGCATTATATGCAAAACTACAAAAGTTACCTCCATATGTACACCAGCAGCATCTGGGTCATCAAGACCTAAAGAATTTTTGAAGTTGACAATCCTATCTACCTCATCACCTTTAAGCTCCTCCCCACCAGGCGGGATCACAGAAAATACAAACCTAAACAAGTTCAAATACAAATCAATCACTCAATCTAGAAATTAAACTACTAAATCATCATAACTCTTTATCACATGTGCTAAATATAAGTTTAGTCCCGGTAAAGTTTTTTGTTTGGATTCCAACCCTACAGATTCAAAAATGGTTGCTATTAAGTATTAAATCTCCCGTCAGCTTATTGGGCAATGCAGCGTGATTTTATTGCACCACTTATGACATCGGGGTCTAAAATCAACAGCTTTTAGAATTTGCAAATACTTAATCTAAACAAAGGAACTTTCAGGGATTAAAACCAAAAAATAACATAATTGCAGGGCCATGAAGCACGGATACGAACACGGACACTGACACGCTGATAATTTGAAAAAATCACATAATGTAGTGTGACTAATCCGAGCAGTGTCCGTGCTTCATAGTTGCAGAGACAAGAAAATCATATTTACACCTAAATAAATAAACTAATTATGCAACTCACTCGGAATATATATCACAAATTTCAGCTTTAAATGCCTCATCTTGCTTACTCACACCATACCTGAAAAAAAATTCACAAAATCAATTAATTAAACTTTTTCTAACATAATTCCTAAAAATTAAAACAAAATTTGATTATACAATTGAAACTAACTTATTAGCAATAACTTCAATATCTTCCTTCTTCAATTTCGAAGCATCATCAAACTCAGCAACATAATTCCGCAAATTAACCGCCGCAACTTGCGGTGCAGTAGCATTCAAAGCATAAGCAGCAGCACCACCTGCAACACCAACAGCCACAGCACCACCAATCGCAGCATTTCTACTTCCACCAAATCTCGAACCGATACCGTAACCAGCAGCAACCGCGCCGGCAACGATGACGGCGGATGTTGCAAGTCTCGCCGGCAGAGGGAGTTTATCTACTAGGATTTCGAGGCCGGCGAGTTCCTTCGGCGGACGCGACGGCGGTGATGGAGAAGGAGGGGGATTGGCGTCGGAGGAACAGCGAGGGAGTGAGACACGAAAACGACGTCGTTGAGTGCGTAAATGAGGTGAGGGTAGTAAAATGGAGGGGTGTGTGTGAGAAGGGTTAAGCGTGGAAGGGTTCATAGTGAAACGACGACGTTTGAAGAGTGTAGTGTAAAGGGTTGAAGTTGGTGTTTATAGGGTTTAACGAAAATGAAGAGGATAGAAGGAAGAGATGATGATGAGATAACATGACATCGTTAATACTTAACTTGATTGAACTGTGGTTTTGATCTGACGGTTGAAAAAATTTAAGTGATTTTTTGTTTATTGTTTATGTTTGTTGAAATGATTTGGACGGTGAGGATTGTGTCCAGTTGAGGTAGTTGACTTCATCTGCGTAAGTGACGGTAACTGGTAAATGAATACTCCTCTGGCTCACCATTATTGTATCTTTAACATTTTTTTTTTTTAAATAATCGTC
>Ga0209282_1001673_pt1 | contig 12327 bp, 15 predicted proteins | sample Mtrugardesep15_FD_187529 | JGI IMG/M metagenome (GOLD analysis project Ga0209282, IMG submission 187529) | Root nodule microbial communities of legume samples collected from California, USA - M. trunc garden sep15 (SPAdes) (version 2) | ecosystem: Host-associated > Plants > Roots > Nodule...
TGATACTCAATAGTGCAGGCATGTTTACAAAATAATGTTATTTGTTTTTATGGTATAGGAAAATCGAGTGCACACTTTGAGGAAAGAAGCTGATAACTGTATTAAAATGGCAGAATTGATAGAATACAACTTAGAAGATGTAGATGCTGCTATATTAGCTGTTCGTGTATCTCTTGCTAAGGGTATGAGTTGGGATGACCTTGCTCGGATGGTGAAGGAAGAAAAGAAAGCTGGAAACCCAGTAGCTGGTCTAATTGACAAGCTTCATCTTGAAAGAAATTGCATGACTTTACTGTTGAGCAACAATCTCGACGAAATGGATGATGATGAGAAGACACTCCCTGCAGACAAGGTTTTCTACGTCTCTATTTATTTTTGTATGCAATTAGAAATAGAAATAGTTACAAAGAGAAGAGAGAACAATGAATCATCCTAAATAAAAAGAATATAGGAGAGAACAACCATGAAAAATGAGAAAACGAATGGGCAAAGCTGCCTAATCCCTCAACATAGAGATCTCTGTAAAAATTCATTAGTTTACGTCTATTTTTACCCCAAATCAAGTGTTGTGCCGTTGGAACCTCCTGAAATATGTGTATTACTCTCCAACTAAATGTGCTACAGTGTAGCATATGTTGCACATTGCCCCAAAAGTATAATATTTGAAAGTTTTCTTATGTTCTTCAGTTATGCTACTACCTCCAAACCAATTTGTTTGGCCTACAAATTCTTTAAGACACCTTGGTTATTATGCATAACAAACATGCAAATAGTTGTCTTTCTTAAACTATTTATCTACCATTATAATATGATTTTATGATTTTTAACCAAACATAACATGATAAGGAATCAAAAAGTTTGACTGGAGAAACATCTCACATATGCTTTCTGGTACCTTATGTCCCATTCTTATAGGGGGGTGTATGTCAATAAACCATTATCTTAAATTTTTCATCGACTTAATTTTGCACTGCCTTTTACATCACTGGTTGTGTTTCTGTTTTCTTAGTAACGATAGTATGTTGTGTTCAAGGTCGAAGTTGATTTAGCTCTCTCGGCACATGCCAATGCTCGGAGGTGGTATGAACTGAAGAAAAAACAGGAGAGCAAACAGGAAAAGACTATAACTGCCCATGAAAAAGCTTTTAAAGCTGCGGAGAGAAAGACTCACCTTCAGCTTAATCAGGTGGTTATAGATTGTATTTGCAGATTGAAACATAATTAGCACATTGCTATCTCATATAATTAGATTGAAAGAAGAAACTTGCAAAAGAGTAAATATATGGTAAGTGGTTATATCCTTGTAGGATGAAACAGAGTCAAGTTTTGGAGAGTAAGAGTTCATCTCCTTTCAACATCTAAGAAGTTTATTTGGTCATGACCATGTTGTATTTATGGTTATCATGTGTACTACATATTGATTACTTGACTTTCCGTTTGTGGTAGGGAATATAAGTTTAAACTGAATTTTTGCTGACTATTAGAAAGATGCTGTTAACAGATTATAGTACTTCTGTTGCGATTCCTCTCATTTTTTGTCTTCTATGATGTTTTATCCTTTTTTTTTTTTCCTAGGAGATTTTTTTTCCTCTACTTCTGTCCTTTTTTCTTTCTCCACATTAATGATTTTCTTTCATAAAAATACCGTTGTTTTTCTTAATTTTTAATGAAAGGTTATGCTCTAACTATGAGATGTATGTAATGGTCTTTTTGGTCTCCATATACTATTTAGTCAAAATGTTATTTTCAAATTTCTGCTTTCCTTTTTTTTGATCGCATTGTGTCATGTTTAGACAATGCCTCATCCTTAACTTTTATATCTCTCAAAATGTGACTAGTGATATTCTTTTTAGCACTTAATTTAATTATGTTAATGTAAAACAGTGCGAAATGCAACTATGCAAGCTACCTGTCTACTTTTTCATTTTTGGTTTCTTTCCGTCTGCTGATTAATATATTAATTTTTTAACTAAATTTTATCCAGGAAAAAACTGTTGCCTCAATTTCGCATATGCGCAAAGTTCACTGGTTTGAGAAATTTAATTGGTTCATTAGCAGTGAGAATTATTTGGTTATCAGTGGACGTGATGCCCAGCAAAATGAAATGATAGTAAAGCGTTATATGTCAAAAGGAGATCTGTGAGTATTTCTTGTTGTTTCATACTTCTCTGAATTCCTTTTCCTATGAGAAAAACTTAAATATTGACAATAGAAATTATTCAGTAATGACAAAAGTATTAATTTGGTTTTTATCTTCAATTGAATGAGTGATACTTAAATTTTTTTAACTTGTCTTCAAATCATTTGAAGAATATCTTAACTTAATATCTTTTTCTAAAACAGGCTTTACATTTAATGCAAAATTGTTGTATACATGATTAAGAAAAATTGGAGGCCTCTTCAAGATCCCAGTTCCGGTGATGTTCAAAACAAAATTGTGATATTCGTGAAAACCTTTTCTATGTAGTTAGAATGCCAATTGTGAATTAGGGATTGTCTTTCTAGTTGGAAAATATGTCGCAAGCCTATGAAGAAAAGAGGGGATGTCAGGTCATGGAAGGGGAATTGCGTATATTGTTTTTCTTTTTTATAGTTTAGGACAACCTTCACCTTACAAAGTTACAAGCCAGTCTTTCGGGATTGAATTAGGTCTAATCCAAATTCTAAGATGATATTAGAGTCTATCTTATATCCATTAGGCAATCAGTTATGCAATCTCTGGGTCACACTCAAGATGTTTGGTCTTGGGCTTGGCATGAGGGGGTGTTGAGAGTCTCATATTGGATAGTGATATGTCTTGAGTAGTGGATATGAGAGGCAACTCTCACCCTGTGGGTTTGTGTTTAACCCAACTCTAATTCTAGGAGTTTATGAATCTAATTTTTGATGATTTGTTTTTTGAGATAATGTTCATGTCCTACCTGATCCTTTAGCTAAGCATGGCATCCTTCATGGTGTCGTGTGATATGTAGACATATTGTCAAACATCCTACATGACTTTTGTATCCAATTTTATGAGATTTTAAGGAGAGAAGTTCCCATTGGCTGGATCCTATTTAGTGCCTTTGACTGGAAAGGAACTCTTAAATTTTCAAGGACATCTATTTCATGACATGTTTTATGGTATAAAGTGGTTTTTTTGTAGCTTCTGTGGTTCTCAGCTAATACCTATTTTATATGATTGCCTTCGGTGAATATGTGAATGAAGAGGTTATTGAGCGACATCTATTTCTTTTTTTTCTTTTTTTTTTATTTTTTATGTTTTTCAATGGTAAAATTGCTCTAGAATTTGGAAATTCATGTCTCAGATATCATATTTTATAAATGCGCCTCCCTGTGAAAAAAAGATCTGTTAGTATTTCTTAGTCTCTTTCTGTTAAATAATGTTATAGGTATGTGCATGCTGAACTGCATGGAGCTTCTAGTACAGTTATCAAGAATCACAAACCTATGCAGCCAGTTCCACCGCTGACCCTAAACCAAGCAGGATGTTTCACAGTATGTTTAACGCCCTTTCTTCCATACTATGTTTCGTCTAAATTTTCTTTTTTATGTTCATGAACTAAATCAAATTGTAACGGATGCTGGTCCTAGAGACAGATTTTATGGAAAGAAGTATCAGAAAAAGCAATGTTATGTTAGGCTATTTATTACTCTATTGGCATTTCTAGCAGTTATTTTTAATCTTTTAGGGAGCAGTTGTAAGTAAATGCTCAAAACTTCTTACAATAAAAGTCATTGCATGGACCAGCTTTCCTAACACAATTGCTAACCATTACCTTCTCCGTATCTTCTTGGAATGCAGGTCTGCCATAGCCAGGCATGGGATTCAAAAATTGTTACCAGTGCCTGGTGGGTTTATCCTCATCAAGTCAGTAAAACTGCTCCTACTGGGGAATATCTGACAGTAGGGAGTTTCATGATACGAGGAAAGAAAAATTATCTTCCACCACACCCTCTTATTATGGGTTTTGGCCTGCTATTTCGCTTGGATGAGAGTTCATTGGGATCACATTTAAATGAAAGGAGGGTAAGAGGAGAGGAGGAAACAATAGATGAGAATGTAGAAACTGGCCCTGTCGAAGAACTATCTGATTCAGAGTCTGAGAAGAATGTGGCCGATGGAGAAACTGCTGCAGACTCGGAAAGGAATGGTAAGCTATCTGCAGATGCACCCATACCCTCAGAAGACTTGCCTGCAGACACGTCTCAAACTAGTTTGGCTGCAATTACTGCCAAAACTACGGTTTCAGATGATTTTTCTGCAAAAGATCCAAGTACAAAAAATATGCTTGATAGTGAGAAATCATCTGACTTCAGTGGAAATGGCTTAGCATCTGTCTCCCCTCAGCTTGAGGAAATTCTTGATCGAGCTCTGGGACTTGGTTCTGTTGCCAAATCAAATAAAAGTTATGAAGCTGAGAATACTCAGCTTGATTTAAGCAGTGAGAACCATAATGAACAAAACAAACCTGCAGTAAGGGATAAACCGTATATATCAAAAGCTGAGAGAAGAAAGCTTAAAAATGAACCGAAACATGGAGAAGTACATCCAAGCGATGGAAATGGAAAGGACAAATCAAAGTTAAAAGATATTTCTGGTGATCTGCATGCAAGAGATGCTGAAAATTTGAAGACCGGTGGTGGTAAAAAAATCAGCCGTGGACAAAAGGGAAAACTTAAGAAGATAAAGGAGAAGTATGCTGACCAAGACGAGGAAGAAAGGAGCATCCGAATGTCATTATTGGCTGTGAGTACACTACTTGCTTGTCTTGTGTTTCATATCTAATATTTGTATTTGAAGTTTTATTGTGTCTGGTCAAAACATCATACCTGCTAAAGATGAGTTCCATAGATGTTAAATGTATATAACACTAATATTCCCTAAAAAGCTTTTAAATTAAAAAAGTAGAAGTGTGTAAGAACTAAAATACCACACCAAGGATATTCTCAGCAAACATATTACAGCCTTGAATTGATTTTTGCATCTTTTTATATTTGTGGATGAAATTGTGTTGATTTAACTTTAAAGCTGGTGTGTATTTGTAGTCTTCTGGAAAACCAATCAAGAAGGAAGAGACATTACCTGAAGCCTCGGACAAAGGGAAAAAATCTGACAGTGGTAAGCTTTTCTTAAGTTTCATAACCAGCATTGCTGACAATGTGCTGAAACAATTGGAATCTTGTTCTGATTTAAATTGGGTTACCTTAATCTTCAGCTTGAATTTTATATGAACCAATTTGTTTGGATTGGGCTTGGCTCAAATAAGCATGAATAATTTAGGCAAATGAGCTCATTTTAGCTTAGCTAGCTCACAAACTCGGTTTAGTAGATTCATGGACATGCCTATTATTCTATATGTAATATTTTAGCATGGACATGCATAATACTCTCTCTGTCCCAAAGTGTTATTTGTAAAGAAAAAAAAGTTTTTTGTTTGTTTCAATGCATCACTTCTAAGTCATCATGTACATCACTCCTAAGTCATTGTCTTTCAATGCAGCATGTCCAATCGTACCCTATAATTATGTGCATCACTTCTAAGTCATCATCTTTGACTTTGTATTAATTTGATAAAATTGTTGTTCATGAACCAAACTCTGAAGCAATCAAAGAGTTGAGTTGTGTCCAAGCTTGGTTCATTTCCTTTTCATTTGCTGTGAATGTTTATAACTCAATGTGTCACTGCCTCGTATCTATTACCTGATTACTGCGATATAAACTTCACTGTAAATTAGACAGTAAACCAATTGAGGTGTCAATTAATGCAGCTATTAAATTCCTTATTTTGTTTACTGTATTATAATGTTGATTGTGGCAGGTCCTATAGATGCCCCGAAAATATGTTACAAGTGTAAGAAGGTAGGTCATTTATCTCGGGATTGTAAGGAGCAACCAAATGATCTGTTGCACAGTCATGCAACCAGTGAAGCTGAAGAAAATCCAAACACCAGTGCTTCAAACTTGTCCTTAGAAGATAGAGTGGCAATGGAAGAAGATGATATTAATGAAATAGCAGAAGAAGATAAAGAAAAACTGAATGATGTGGATTACTTAACAGGGAATCCACTCCCAAATGACATTCTCTTATATGCTGTTCCTGTATGTGGTCCATACAATGCAGTTCAATCTTACAAGTATCGAGTGAAGATAATTCCCGGACCTGTGAAGAAAGGGAAAGGTCTGTTTATTTTATAGTCCTTTTTTCATCGTCTATTGATCATGTTTCTGCTTAAAACTTCTTTTGTTATGACCAAGTCGAAGGAAACCATAGAAATCTAGTTTTCTTGCTTCCGCTATTTGCTCCTAATAATTGATGAGTAGTAAACACAGTTTATGAAAATGAAACATATCCATTTATCATTCTCTCCATTTTCTTCGTTACTTAGTTTATGTCGCCATAACTTTTTTTCCTCAATTGGCTGTACAGCTGCAAAAACTGCAATGAACCTATTCAGCCACATGTCAGAAGCAACAAATCGAGAGAAGGAGTTGATGAAAGCATGTACTGATCCTGAATTAGTTGCTTCAATTGTTGGTAATGTGAAGATAACTGCAGCTGGACTTACTCAATTGAAGCAAAAACAAAAGAAAGGCAAAAAGAGCAGTGCCAAACAAGGGAGTTAGTCAAGCCAACCCTTTGTGGGGTTTTACTTGATGAAAAATGTTTTTTGATTTGTTTTGTTTTCTAGAGCTCACAAATTTGTATGTTGTATATCCTTCGAAGTTTCAAGATTAAACACTGTAGAGATGTAGTTTTTTTCTTCCCCCTAATGGATCTTTGTTAGTTGAGTACCACTACTAGATACGTAACAGCTGAAATTATATGGAAATAACATTGATAAATAACTAGTTAGCCATTCAACAATTGATTTATACCCTAAACCAAATTTTGTTTTGAAAAATTCATTTTAGATCTATAAATTAATATGTATTTTAAATTTACAGTTTAACCAAAAATACTCTAAATTAATACTACTGCAGTTTAACCAAAAATTCATTTAAAATAAGTAAATCATCAATCAAAATATGGTTATTACTAACTTGTTTTTTTCTTAAGGGGAGTTTAAAAATAAAATTTTGTATTGAAAAAAACAATATTGGTATTTTTAAGAATTTAGATACATGGCTTTTGAGACAAAATTACTATGTTTTACAATTTTTCATTTAAAATGCATTTGAAATAAATTATTTAAACTTTTAATAGAAATTTATAATTTGATCGATTTTGCAAAGCTAACGTTCAAGTACAATGTCTAAATAGTATAATCTAGATCTATCTCTCAAATAACATTATCATTATTCTATAATCATACTTACTTTTTATCTATCACAAAATCTTAATATCACAATCACCATTGTTCTAAGCATGCAATCGTTAATTCACATTAATTCACCAAAATTACAAATATGTTCTTGTTTTCTTACATCTCTGTTACCTACCCCCTTTGTTGCCCTCTGTTTATATGTCTTTCAAATTAGGATGATACACATTCACGTTAATTTTTAGAATGCGGAAAACTAAATTGATTTAAGAATGAATCCTGTTTACGTTTTAATTGGCAAATTCCAATTTTGTCTTTCTCTTAGCATAAAATTATATATATATATATATATATATATATATATATATATATATATATATATATTTTAGTCTCCAAGTTTTTTGTCTTCCCTGCATAAAGGTTTAAGAAACCCATCAATCTTAGGTGAAGAAATGCTCAAAAAAATTAGATTGAGATAAGTAAAACTATTACACTGATTTTGAAAAATTATTGTTTTATTGATTATCCTAATTTATTAGGAGGAATAAAAGTACATAGTAGAATTCTCACTAAAGATGTCTCGAGTAATATCTTGAGTTTGAGTCCTGTGGATGAAAGAAATATGGGTATAAGGAGAAATCTCCCTAAAGACGATCAGTCAAATTTTTCAGTAGAGATTAATCATCAATAAAGTGGGTGAATACTTCACACCAATAATATAGTTACCCAAAAAATAGCAATCTTAGATAGTGTTTGGCAATGAGAGAGCATCACCGAGAGTTGGATACATAAGTGAATTGAACACCATTTCTTGACTCAAAATCTTAAAACATTAAATTTATAGGTCATCTCACTTATATGTTGTTCAACCTCACCAATTCCATCCAACACGAGACTTTAACTTAGACTTGACGGATCACACAATAGATAAATATAGATGATTTTGCCCAATACTCTCCACAGCTTGCAAATATTCTAGCTAGAAAATTACATTGAATCGTTCTACGTCATGAATCCACTTAGCAGCAACGAGGAGATCTACAACTTCATCTTCCTTAACATAACACAACATATACTGTTTTTCCAGAAATTTTATTGAACCATCAGATCAACATTAAACTTAGCCATCCCATTATTTCACAATTTAGCATTTCTAGTACACCAAACACTCCAAGCAATTCTAACAAATTTGTACTTTTGTTGTTTACTGAATCCACCACTACACACATCAAAGATAAATTCACATACATTACCATTTATATTTAGGTACATCAAGATATCATCACAAAGGCCTTCATTTATCAAACAACTATGAATCTTTGTCCATGTGAACAACAAATTGGTTGGTGTTTCTACTCCATCATCATAGAAGCTAGTAAGGTGCATTATGCAAGACAATTCAAACTTTTAACTTTCTCCAAGACAATTAAGTTTTTATGAATGTTACACTGTCTGGTAATTAGAAAATGTAAGCCAATAAAATCTGACAGTAGTAAAGAATATTTTTTTTTGCATATTTATAGTTCAGGCAGATTAATATATATAAGCCTATAAATAGAGGCATTCTCATATGTGATATTATCAAGTATTCCTTCAATTTTTAACTGTGAAGTTATTTCTCTGCAAGCTAGTGTTTTAGTTTCCGATCATATTTAACAGGTTCCTCAAATATACAGGGCAATTGTTTGTTTTTTCTTTTCAATTTTACACTGTCGAGGAAAGATGAATACATCAATACAAAAGAAAAAATAACATTAGGTTTATCATTCTACAACAATACATAGACCAAGGTGCAATAAAGGCAAAAAGGTAAAGGCCTCTGAATTCCCTCGATCATTATTCTTCAGCTGGGGGTATCTCACTCAGATCCAGTCCCTCTAGCGGCAAGTCTGAACCAAGTGGTCCTAAGATCCCGTCGCTGCTGAGAGTTAATCCACTCTGTAAAACAAACAATAAGGGTTCAATATATCTTCTTAAAATGTCATGAAAATCATTTAACGCTTGTCATTTCAGAAGCTTTAAAATTCTTCCGCAGTAGCAAGAAGTGATTTGTTTTATGCTATTTTGATTTTGGATTTTTTGGTCACCTTTGATCCTTGCTGCTGCATCATTTTCATTGAGTTCAAGATTTAAAAATAAATAATTAACAAGCAAATACCTCTGGCTGGAACCTAAGCATGTCAGCACGAGCCATGGCTTCTGCTTGCGCTATTCTCTGTCTGAATGTCTGAGCCATCTCCTCCGCCTATAAAAAAAAATCAACCGATTAAAAATTAACAATGTATATTCACTTTTTTCAAAAATGCTATTGAAAAGAGTTTTAGTGGAAAATAATCGAAGAAAGTTAGGTTGAAAATAAGAATAACAAAGCAAAGCATTTTGGCTTCTTGTAGGATATTACTCTAGTAGCAGAAAAAGCACAATGTGGAAATAAACCATGACTGCTGATATGATATCCTATAATTGTAGTTTACAAATGCAGCAAGCAAAAAGCTTGAGATAACTTCTTTGAATTATACCTTCTCGAACACAAGCGTTGGATTACGGATCATATCTCCAGGTGTAGGTTCCAACTTCTTTGTGGAAAGACTTACACGACCTCTCTCCCGGTCATGACTTAAGATCATCACCTAATCATATAAAAAATGAGATATTATGTCAACACAACACCTGTAACTCTTTTCAAATGTCGATGAATTGTATTACAGGTTTACCTTTAGAGTATCACCAGGTTGAAGAACAGTTGCAATATCTGCTATACGATCATGACTGATTTGACTGACATGAAGGAGGCCACTGATTCCACCAATGTCGATGAAGGCACCATATGGCTTTAGGCTTTGCACAGTGCCGACGACAACTGATCCGATTCCTAGTTGTCCTTGGATGCCGGCTACGGCTTTGCGGTGGCTAAGGATAAGTCTGGCCTGTTCCTGGTCCACCTCCACAAACTTCAGAGGAACGTCCATCTCAATAATCTCTTCTCCCGGTGTTTGCTACAAAGAAAATAGGCAAAAGGGAAAGAGTTTTGAGTTGTTGGCTAAACTTCTAATTTTTTATAAGGGCAAAAATAAAATATATAAATGAAGCTATGAACAATAAAAGAAAGCATATGTTTACGCAGAAAAATCTGCAACAGAACTTGTTGACACACGTAAGTTCCATCATAGATGATATAGGAAGGTTGATATTTACAAGTTTGTGCCACCAATAAAATATATTGCATCAACGCTTTGAGATTTGCAATCTTTAGAGCTTAGGTTGTTTTAACACTGTCTCTCTTAATAGCCATTGTACCTTTTTTACTTCCCAAATGACAAGTTTTGATTCAATGCATGTAAGTTCATAAATGTCAAAGTAGGTAAAGAGCTAACCGTTGACAACTGTGAGAATGGAACAAATCCCTTAAGGCCTTCAACTGCAGCCACCACACCACCTTTATTTGCATCAATAATCTGCCACACAAATTACACATATGAGTGAAAAATAAATTGGTTGGGGAGAAAATCAACTCATAAAAGGATATGAACAGTTTTTCTTTTGCTTAATTTTGTAATCTTCTCTTAATTGAGATGACTAGAAATAGATGTCATAAATGTGCATCAATAATAACAATATGCTAAACTTTGACTGATATTGAATTCCTGAGTAAGCAAAACTCACCTTACCCTTGACAACAGCATCTTCTGCTTGAAGTTGCCTACACCTTTCCCATGCAAACTCAGACTGGATAGATCTTAAACTCAAGATCATGCCATCATCAATTTCATTTTGACCAATAATTACAAATTCCTCTTTCACGCCAGAAACTAAGCCTGCTTCTTCTACATGCCTAACTTTGTGGAGGCTCGCCTCTCGTAGCGGCAAGTAAGCCGTGGACTTTGCAGTAATGTCAATAAAAGCTCCACTAGTATCAGTGCCAAACACAGTGCCCCTAACCTGAAACCAAACCAGCAAGAATCGCCAATCTATTTCAGATTAATTACCTCAATATGAATAAGCCCTTTCAACAAACGCTTGAAAAATAATTGTTAAAGGCTAAACATTCAATTGGGTCCCTCAATATGCAAGACGTTCTCATTATAATTCTTGAAAATATAAAATTGCAAACACATCTTCAAGTGTTTGCTTTGTTAGTAATTTTATGGACTAAATTAACCAACGAAATCCACATTCGAGGACTAGAGTAACTAATAAAAGACACATTTGAGGAGCAAAATGACTAGCAAAAAAGATATTTCGGGATTTTTTTCAATTTCAATACATTGAAGAACTATAATGAGAGTGTCTCACATATTTAGAGAACAAAATCGTTATTTACCTAATAGTTAATACATTAAGTCTTTTAAAAATAATTTCCGCCATTAGTCAGATATTAAGAGTAAACAGTCATTTTGGTCTCCACATGAATGAGGCGCTCTCACTATAGTCTGAATATATCGAAATTACAAACAAATTTCCAAGTGTCTCTTATTATGTAAGTGATTTTATTTTATGGACCAAATTCACTAACAGAAGACACATTCAAGCATTAAACTAACTAAAGACCCATTCAAGGACCAAAATGACTAAAAAAATAGACATTTATGTATGCATTTTTGTAAATTCTATACATTTAAGGCCTATTGTGACAGTGTCTCACACATTTAAGGTCCAAAATGACCGTTCACTCCAGAAATTAACTTAACTATCTCAACTTTTTCAGCCATAAACAACATTATGCTGTAAGGGAGTTTTTGTAAGTTGAGAAGCAAATACTCAATTCAATTGAAAAACTCCAATGTACTAGAAACTAATCTAAACAGGGTCAAGGTCTACACTACAACATACAAGCATTTTCTTGTTCATACTTCATACACAATCAACAAGCATGTTCCTCACAAACATTAGGTAATCCAAAAACCTCAAAAACATGTCAATTCTACAGCACCCCTTTTCATCATAAATTAAAAAAAAAAATCCAAAATTCTACAAAAAACAATGAATTACACAGAAATTAAAAACAACCCCACATCAAAGTTCATCTTAAAAAATCACAAGCAATACTAAAGTTAACAACTT
>Ga0209282_1001674_pt1 | contig 12327 bp, 5 predicted proteins | sample Mtrugardesep15_FD_187529 | JGI IMG/M metagenome (GOLD analysis project Ga0209282, IMG submission 187529) | Root nodule microbial communities of legume samples collected from California, USA - M. trunc garden sep15 (SPAdes) (version 2) | ecosystem: Host-associated > Plants > Roots > Nodule...
TCTTCCAGGATGACCGGGCAAACCAGCATAGTTTACTTTCTTCACTCGCGGATGGGAAGCAAGAAACTCAGCAATCTTCTGTGCATTCTCCTGCAAGAGGTTTTAACTCCAAAATTAAAATAAAAAATTGAATTAAATAAATGGTTATTGATCAGATATATATGCAGCATGCTTCTTCAGATATATAATGTGTATGTGCTCAAAAAATATTGTGCATAATGATAACAGAAAAGGGAAATGGTGTGAAAGACTAAAATCTAACTTCAAAACTCCAAAAGCAGAACCAAAAATTACTACAAAAACTACAATATTTTGACAGATTTAGGAGCATAGTAAAGGGACCTAAAACATCAGCTCGACTTTCTTTCATTTGTGCTTTCGCTAAATCTTATTTCAACAAAAATATACATATAGAGGGAAACAAGACATGGCACTAGTGTCATTAGATAAATAGCAGCACTTAAAATATTGTTTGAAAGAGCACCTGTTGCTTCTCAACTCGAAGGGGCATTGTCTTGATTCCTCGATAACATAGCCAACAGTCATTTGGAGCTAAGCCTGAACCCTCCGCATTTTGTAAGAAATATATTTCTTTTGCCAACCTTAAGAGAACCAAAAAAGGAGGTAAGCATTTCAAGGGCAAGATTACTGAAAATAGGAGGAAAATGAAAAACGTGTTTGATTTATGAAACATAAATGATATTTTGACACAAATTAGACAACAACGATCAGCAACAATTTGAATATTCAAGTAAGTCAACGCTTCAAATATGTGAGCAGGTGGTTACTTAATGTAAAAAGGTGTCACAACTCACTAACTATCCACTGAGCGTAGTTAACCACGATTTTGAACATCAGCAGCTGTGATTTTCAGGTTTTCAAATAACCATCCAAATTATATTCAAATATATATAATTTTCAAGTTTTCAAATATACATGATGTCTATTAACCACAATTTCTGTTCAAATATACACATGATAATTGTGGTTAATAACATTCAAAATCGTGGTAATGTTCTGTGGACGGTTAATGAATTGTGACACTGCAGTATATTCATTAACCATCTACAAAACATAATTAACCATGTATTTAAACTGCATTGACCATCTAAATTGTTGTACAACAATGAATCAACAAAGAATATATAAAAATGAAAAATATACTTGTAGTACAGTAACTCGCAGTTTATGACAGAAAGGAGGAAGAAGGAGCAGCAAGAGTAATTATGATTCAAGGATATGGCTTTAACAGAGGAAATCTACAAGTTTCTGTTCTCTCTAGCTTGTAAGAAGCCAGTCATATTTTCTATCAAAAGTACGCAGATGACAGCTCATAATCAAAGTCAAGATTTACAGTCAGCTCATGAATTTTTTCACAACATATCTTGTCAAGTAATTTACACAAAAGTAATTAAAACATGCATTAGTTCATATGCAATTGAATCATGCATATTTCATAGGCCACAGAAGAGCTTGTCAATTTTTTTGAACCTGTTCAATAAATGAATGGAAAACAGTACGCAATTGTACTCAGCAACCAAAAATTCGATAGAATCAAAATTTAAATTGCACCTTTCCAATGGATGAATGAAATTCAGACTGCATAGTAACAATGTCAAAAATATACTAATATATTTAAAATCTGAAGATCCTATAAATATAAAATAAGAGCTCCAACCTTTCACCTTTCACAGCAAGCACACCAGCCATAATATCACTATGTCCAGAAATAAACTTGGTAGCTGAGTGCATGACAATATCTGCAGGAAAAACTTACCAGCCTGAGTAAAGTCCGGGATATAATGATAAAGAAAAATGTTTAACTTTCACTTCTTTTTTTGTTTTGTTTTTGAGGTGGGTGGGTGGCGGGTTGACATAGAAATCAGGGGTGAAATTTGATATAAGCTGAATCAGCTGGGAGGTGAATTTTGGGGTTTGTGTAATGTATACTTTAGCATAGAAGTCAAGGCTTGGCACCTTCGGAAGTTTTAAATTCTTTATACATAAAGGAACATACAATGAAGAGAGAAAATGAGAATTTGCATCCATCTTCCATGGACAAGGACAAGTACTTCTACTCAAATGTAAAGCAAAGAATGAAAATGTTACTCTTCGCTATTTGTAACTTGACATCTTTTCCTTTGATTGCACACCTCAATTAAAAGGAGTCGATCCTTTTTTTCTTCTAATATACAATCATGTCCATTGAAAAATGGTCTGAACATTTCAAAACTATGATATCAGAACATAGCCTTTCTGAAAATAAGGAAGTATTTATAGGAACTTCGCCAATGTAGATCATTATTGTAAAGTACTGATTCACTACTTAAGAGTTAAAACACTGCCTCATTCATCTCAATTTTTGCCAGCTTGGCATGCAATTAAATTAAGTGACGTGTAATCTGTTTATACTTCATTGCTATACTATGCATATACCTGCTCCAAGTTCCAATGGCTGGGATAATACAGGTGACATTATACTATTGTCCACCAACACAAGAGCACCATGTGCATGAGCCATCTCTGCTATTCTCTGGACATTAATTAAAAAAAATAAGAAAAATATTTTATTATTTAGTGAAGGACCATTTTAAAAGAAATACATACTACAATACCATTGCCATAAAGAAAACATCAACAGAGAAACAAAATCAAAATAATTAACAACTGAGATTCTTACTCGAATATCAGAAATTTGTATCCGGGGATTGGTTGGACTCTCCAGCCATACAAGCTTAGTCCTGGGTCCAAGAGCAGATGCGACCTCATTTAAATCACTTGTATTTACCCGTCTGCAGATGCAAAAAATTACAATCCCATCAATGATGGACTTACACTACACAGAATCAAGAAACTTGGCTGGTTTGTTTCTATACTAGATCATTGTACAGAAAATAAATATGCATGACTAACATAAATCACACTAACTTCACCAAAACGCCACTCCTAGGAACTATTTGAGACAGCAACCTGTCTGCTCCACCATAAATATCATCACCAGCAAGAATTTCCTCACCTATAAATATAATTTTGGGAATAAATAAATATTAAACAACAAGAAAAATTATCAAGTCTCTGTCAAAAATAGGGCCCCCACAAAAACAGAAGAAAGATACAACATGTAAGCTTGGTCAGAAAACAGTGTGCATAACTGCTGGTGCGACCAAACTTCATGATAAAAGCATAAAATTATGTAAATTCACTAGTCTAATACTCCCTCCGTTTCAAAATGAGTGTCGTTTTAGCCAATTGCACACAAATTAAGGAATGAAATGAAATAATCATTAGACACAACACTTTTACTAAACTGCCCAAGAAAAAGACAAACTTAAAGTTGCATTGAAAATTGTGCGAGAGAAAAGTTAGAGTATTTATTGAGGGTAAAGTTGGGAGAAAAAAATTAAAGTTGTATTGAAAATGTAAAGTGACATTCATTTTGAAACAATTTTTTTTTGGCTAAAGTGACACTCATTATGAAACGGAGGGAGTACTTGTTTAACATGACTTGTTTTTCCAGTAAAGTTACATTTTAACCATAACATCTAATGAAATAAATTTACATGGGCTACTTACTATTCAATCAAACCAAATTTTATAACTAACATAAAGAGATAGAGATATTTTTCATAAACAGTCAGTGAATAAATAACAACTGATCATAGCATATGTACATCACTACTTATTAGCAAACTAAAATATATATATTTAATACAACAAACTGAGATCGGGTGTCATCACTCATAAGAAAGAAAAGCACCGACCGCTTTTAAGAAGGTGAACCACAGTGGTCAAAGCAGCCATTCCACTGGTGAAGCAAAAGGCTCTATCCGCTTTATCAAGTTCTGCAAGAAGGCTGAGAATGCAAACATGACAAGTTAAAGACGATATGCTCATTAAAACAGATCCACAATTGCAGTACACAAAACATAAACCAACAAATCACATCAAACCTTTCTAAATTTTCTCTAGTAGGATTTCCACTCCTGGTATAATCATAGGGACCATTTTCTATTGCAGAAGGCTGCACCAAGAAACATAAATTACCATGAATACTATAAAAATTACTACACAACAGAGATAGTAAATATACACATGCTAGGCAACAAATGATCATTCGAATTCACAAAAACAGACACGTCCAACAAAGAAGAAATTCTTTCACAAAAAATTTCACCTGCTTAAAAGTAGCAGTCTGGTAAAGCGGCATACTAACTGCACCATAAGGATCAAACTTATTCTCGAAATTCATCACCATTGTTGAAATGCTAGGCTCCCTTAGCTCCTCTTCTACAAACAGCAAGAATCAGCAGCATATAAATCCATCAAACAAAAACCACTACATCTTGGAAGATCACAACAAAACAAACCATTTAAGCACTCAGCAACTTCATCATCCACCAAAGCAGAAGTTCTCACATCCATCTCTCTATCAACCGAGCAACGGAGCTTGAACCCGTCGTTTGCACACAGCAGTTTATTTGTTCTGAAACTTTCTGATTTGATAATCACCAAGCTATCCCAAGTCTTTCCAGGAATTGTGCTCTATAATTGAACCATTATGCATATCAATATCAAAGTCAAACACACAAAATTTAATATCCTGAATAAAATGTACCAATTCAAAAGAGAAGTGTGAATATCTATATCAATGAGTGACGGAAAGAAAGCATCAATTTAGTCTCTAAACTATCTCTTTTTCTTTAACTTAGTCTCTAAACTATACAATAGGTGGTCCATAAAGTATATAAAATCTGTCAAATTAGTCTCTGATATTAAGATGTCAGGGACTAAATTGATGGATTTTTTTCATATACTTTAGCAAATAAATTGATGAATTTCATGTACTTTATGGACTACTTACAATATTTTTTTTATAATTAGAATTTTATCGGAAAAAAGAATCCAGACCCAGCATCACAATGAGAGAACTCTACCCACCTTCTGTGAAGGGTTGCAGAGACCCACCAAATCATCTGCTCGAAAGCTGAACTAAGAAAATTACACCGTACAACATCTCAATGCAATGATATGTGATGGCACTCTACTGCCAATGCACATCACTCAGATGGAAAACACGCTACTACTACCATCAAATCTAACCATAATAAACAATATAAAAAACAGAGAGGTCTAAACAAAACATAAAGTCTAGGACACCTAAGATATACTACGGAAAGGAAACAAAATCACGCTCCACAAAGATGATTATGCGACAAATCAACAAGTTCAACGACACCAAAGCCAGGCAAAATCAATCAAACGTTCACAAAACAAAACTGCAGCACTGATACTATTATTGTCGATTTAAGGCACACCATAAAAATTCCTAGCAGCAAGCAGGTTTTAGGATCAAATAAAGCACCAAAACCAACGCTACAATGGCTCATCCCAACTAATCCATCTACCCTCCATACTTGATCCGAATTCGGCTAAAGAGTCCGCTTTCTCATTAGCTTCTCTGTTGATATGACAAAAAGATATATGGCCCAAAACTGCCAGCATATTCTGCAGTTTATTTATTCCTGAAAAATCAAAGCTCCAACGGGCAAGAATTTTTAACGAATTTGGCTAAAGAGTCCGATTCAATGATCAAATTCTCCGGCAGCCCATTTCTATGGTCTAAAGATATCTCCACCGCAAACACAATAGCAAGAAATTCTATCTAATTTGAGTCTCTAATACCAACCAAAGCTTCAAACATAGCAATAATCGATCCATTCTCATCACGCAACACACAATAACAAGAAATTCTGCCTCATTTGAGTCTCTTAAACTCTTGTTCCAAATGGCAAAAAGTACTAAATTGATTTATTTTTTTAATGACAAATGTTAGTAGTTAGCTTTTAGATTAATTTCTCTCCTTCATCCGGGTTTGAACTCAGGACCTCCATCTCCTTATCCCTTACCTAAAATCAGTTGAGCTACTCAACCCCATGAACCACTAAATTGATAATTTAATTGCTACAGATTATGGTCTAAAATATATAGCAATTGGAATATGAAATACTAAGCAAACAAGAAAACAAGTTTGGCATAACTTATCGGAGGAAGTGGTAATAATCCCTATTATAAGAAAAAATCCACTTATTATATTCATAGAATAACTGATACATGAGTTATTGGATGAATATAAAAAGTGAAATTTTGTTATAATTAAGCAACATTTCGCGGGAAAGAGATAGTAGATGTGTTTACCTGAGTGGGGCGAGAAATGGAAACGGAATTAGTGAAGAGTCGGAGAGAGATCGAAGAAGAAGAAGAAGAAACCATTGTTGCTTTCGTGTTTAAAGACAAACAAACAGTGTTGTTAAGTGTGTGTGTGTGTGTGTATTTATGGAGAGTGGTGCCCACTGCCTTATTTCAACTTCACACATGTATGCAAAATAAGGTTAAATGGCGGCTATCACTATGATCAAAACCTTTCTTTTTGCAATGTTAACCAAAGGAACCTTGATGATGAATATTTTGAAATATAAGAAATTTTAGTTTGTTAATATACTCCTTACATCAAATAAATCAAACTGCGCCTCTAGACCTTTTTAAATTACAATCATTAAATCAACACAATTTATTGCAACAAAAAAATAAAAACACCCCAGCCCTAAAAGAAACATACACACACCACCAAGTTTAATACATATTACTTAGAAGACAATCTTTTCCTACTCCCAAATACAAAAGGATATAACCAAACCACAATCACAACTCCTACTGCCTTTACACATCGTTTCCAATTTTTGTCTTGTTCCATCTTTACTTGCATTGCAATTATTTGAGTTTTAATGACTTCTATATCCCTCTCAAATTGATTAATTTTGACTTCCATATCTCTCTCCAATTGATTAATTTTCACTTCTATATCATCTTCTATCTTACTTCTCATAAGGTTCACATCTTTCTCCAATTGATTAATCTTGGCTTCAAGCAACTCAACCATTGTAGTTTTTGACTTGAGCTCAACCATTGTACTTTGTGACTCAATAAATTTATCCTTCTGCACAAAGTAGTTACAATGTGGTCTTTGTTGCTGTAAAAATTAACATGAATTAATACATTTTTAAATTACAACATCAACGAAAAAAAATTAATACAACATGCATGATTCAAAATTTAATATGATGAGTGTTCAAAAGTAGTGATGATTTACCTTAAAATAGGGACACCTATAGAAGTATGTGTTAGGATTCTTAGATGTCTTTGAAATGTATAAGATACATTTTTTCCCACATTTGCATGTAGGAGCAGCAGCACTTTCATAAGTATCAACATTTGAAACACTTCCATTCCAACTTGCTTCACGCTTGGAGAGTAATGGTGAAGTCTCAAACCTAACAACACCCTTCATCTCATGTACAAAGAGGAAGTAAACTAGGACATGAACCAATTAAGGTTAGTCAATGGAGAGGAGACCACTCTAAGAAAGAGGGATGGATCATTAATAGAACCAATATGAGCATTTAAATTACATGCATTTTTGTTTTTTATTAAATAAATATCATATTGGAAACAAACAAATGGCCAATCGAGTATCTTAGTAATCATTTATAGATACAAGTAAATGAAGGGACTAACGTGTTTCATTTTTTTAATTATCGAGGACAGATGGTTACTTCTAATTTCGTAGGAGGTGAAATTGGGTGTCTTTTTTTTTTGTTTTGGTTGAAAGAACATATTTTATTTAACTGATTCAAGTGGTAAGAGATTTTGACCGACTAAGAGTTTAATATTTGTCTTTTGCATATGATGAAAATCATTGACATAGGAGAACCTATTTTGTCTATCTTATAGGTTCTTCGACAAATATTAATCATTGTTAAACAACAGTGAAAATTTCATACGTATAACATGATAAAAAAATATATTTAATTTTATACTAATATGAATGGAATAAATTATTTACTGTATCGAAATAAAAGGATATAAGAACTTTGATTAATGGTCAATATGACTACCTTCCTAATCATGTTAAGAGTCATTTTAAAAAGTTTTAAAAATAACCGTGAAGAAACAATGTTTTCTAAATTAATAGGATAATGATATACTACCTCCGTTCTTAAGTATAAGACCCATTTGATAATTTTTTTTGTCCTTTTTTATAAGACCCCTTTGCTATTTACAACTACATTAATTATTTCTTTACAATAAATAGCCTATGGAAGACATAAACTAACTGTTTCTTTTAAGGATAAAATTGTAAAAACAATAGTGATTACAAACAACTTTAATGCAAATATTCACTTTTTTAATTCGCGTGATTTTAGCAAAATGGTCTTATATATAAGGACGGAGGTAGTATTATGTTTGAGTAAGCCTAACAACACATATTAACACACACTTTTCAACTCATCTTCTTTGAAACTCGGTTCTACCAAATTTATTTGAGACTCTCATAATTTTGTGGGACCCATGTAAATTTTAACCAAATAAAAAAAGTATATTAAAAAATGTGTTAAAATGTGTTGCTAGCGTTTCTCATTATGTTTTCTCCAAACTAAAGAAGAGGAATAGAACAAATTTATTCATCATCGTATTACTATTATTATGATTTTTTTTATTCAAAGGACAAATTACTCTTTCTTTGGTACAATACAAATTACTCTCTATCTTATAATATATGTCAATTTTAGAATTTTGAATTGTTTTAAATTATATATCACCATCGTGCATACATTCACAATTGTCTACAATAGGCATCTCAATGGAACGATATAAAGATAAGTTTTACCTTTTTGGTTCTCATCCGACTCTTTTATACTTATTCGCTACTCTATCCGTTCCACAATACTAGACACAGTTGACCTTATTACGTATATTAATGCATAAGTTTGAGCTTAAATATCTTGAATAATATATTAGAAAAAATTATGAAAATTTGATATTTTAAAAATATTCATCGAGACGAATCTAATGACATCTTATATGATATTATTTATCTTCGTATATTAGTAGAAAAATATGGTCAAAATTACAAAATTTCAAGTGGATCAAGTATTGTGGGATGGAAGGAGTACCTTTTCATGCTTAACGGGTTTAGGTATAAAAGGTAACTACTTGTGAGTCTTTTGAATGATTTGGAGACTATGAGGTGGTCACATGAGGAGGATAGATGGAGGTGGGGTTTGGAAGAATCAGGGATTTTTTCGGTCAAATCAACATATGATAAGCTAGTGGGGTTAGTGTTGGAGGAGGATTTGTGGAGTATGGAGGAGAAGAGTGTTTTTGCCAAGTTATGGAAGAGCCTGGCGCCGTCGAAGGTTGTAGCATTTTCTTGGAAGCTATTACATGATTGAATACCTACAAGGGTGAATCTTTAGGTTAGGAATGTATTACCAACGGATGCTCCTCAGTGTTGTACCTTCTGTGAGACGGTGGATGAATAGTCAATTCATCTCTTTCTTCATTGTGAGCGTTTGGCAAGGTGTAATGGGGTGGTGGGATAAGTTTCATTTAATTCTGCCTAATTTATTCGTTCTTTGGGAGTGCTGGTGTGGTGGAGAGAGGAATAAGCGAATCCATAAGAGTTTAAGAGTTATTTGGAATTCGACTGTTTGGGTTTTTTGGAAGGCAAGGAATGATAACAGTTTTAATAACCGGAACTTCGTGGTGGATGAAATGGTGGAGGATGTAAAGGTGTTGACTTGGCGGTGGTCGTCGGATAGAATTTCTATGCCTCCTTGTATGTTCTATGAATGGTGTTGGAATCCGAGGGAATGCCTTACGCGGTTGCTTTAACTGCCTTTGGTTCTGTTTTTCTGTTGGGTGGTAGGAGTTTTTTGGTGTTTGTAGCTGGATTGGCTTTCTGTTGGTCTATGCACAATTGGGACTGCTAGCAGGTTTTTAATAGCAGCTGCTGTTTTCATGTGCTGCGGCAATCTACCAGCTGTGGTGATTGTTTGGTAACGCCTCTTGGTCTGATCCTTTAGTACTATGGGGCTGGTTTTAGTTTTGGGAACCCTTTGAAGCCTTTTTCGGTTTCTGTGCTGGTTAAGGGGTATTGTGTGGCTAGTTTTAGTTATGGATTTGTAATTCGGTGTCGGTTAGCGGACTACACACCCATAGCTTACTACTGTCATAGGTTGTCGTGGCTAAGGGTGGTTTTGGTGTTTTTGGGTTATTGGTGTTTCGTATATATGCGGCACTTTGTTTGTATCTTTTTGTCGTTCATACCTTGCGTCTTGCGAGAACAGCGTTAATAATATTTTGCCGATTTGAAAAAAATAAAAAATAATGTAAGTTAGACATGTTTTCAGTCATAATAACAAAACCTCCACTTGCATTGTACTCTAATTTTTTCTCATGCATCCATCCACTCATGATAATCAACAAGTTTGGAATGAATTTTGTTTATTTCTTGAGTACTTAAGGTCTAGTAAGGTCAACTTTGATCTTAGCTAAGAACATCAAAGACACTCGTTCAATCTCTAAGTGACTACTATAAATATGTATCTCAAAAGTTAAAACTGTTGTGGCTCCTTGTGATTCTGATAATTCCATTGTAAATTCAAACATGTATTAAGTGTATCGTTCATTTAACTATTGTATGACTTAAAATTTATTTTCAGAAATGTATAATTGATTTTGACATGTTTGAATGTGGTCGAATTAAGTTGATTTTCTGTGAATTATTTGATTGTCCAAGTAAAAAGTTAGTAATGCATTCAACTGAGAAAATAATAGATGGAGCTGAACAAAATCTCCACTCATGAGCTATATATATACTTTTCAGTGAGCATTAACAAGTACAATGATTTGGTTTTCCATTCATATGGTGTGCATTAAATTGGACCTATTAATTGATGTTCTAGCTACTACTAAATTGCAACACTAGGATGATTTTCTTCTAAAGAAAATTCTTGGAAAAATGCTCCAACCTCTCTTAGTTTTAGTCAGCTTCTTAAGCTCATTTCTAATGCTTGAACATTCCTTCTCTAGCTCTTGTACACGATCCCTCAAGTTTTCACCACCTTGTGTAGGGTCCACTTGACCATTTCCATTACTCCTTGAGAATCCAAAATTTGCACTTTGTGAAGTCTCAAGGTTGTCTGAAACAAACAACCAACTAGAAATCGATGTACGAAGTCGAAGCTGTTCAAAAAACAAGACCTGTACTATTACTCTAAGTGGTATTCGTTCATTTTGTGCAGCATGTGTGCTTGCTTCTAATGACAGCTTTTGGCAGTTCATGAGTCTACAAAATTGTTCCCTTTCAGAATCAATCAGCCATGGATGTGCCTACAATTGACATAAAATTTCTTACATTAGAATCATCATATTAAAAAAGATGAGTACAAGTGAAATGAGTTTAATATATGTAGTACCGACACTTCAGATTGAAGATGTGTCTAGTGTTGGACATCAATATCAACCCAAGCGATTACATTCAATTACTTTTATTTTTTAAATTATTGTTGATGTCTACGTGTCAATGTCGTGTACGGTGCCCATGTTGGTTTGAGTGTTTCATAGTTTAGTGACTATCTCAACTATAGTAATTTATTATATTCATTTTGACTAAATATTTGGTTAAGCATTTTATATATAATCTCAAATAAACTATCAATTTAGTCTCTAAAATATCACTCCTCAAATTTAGTCCCTAAAGTATATAAAGTTCGTCAATTTAGAAGGACTTCAATCTTACTTTTTTAGTCTCTGATATATATTAAGACATTAAGGACTAAACTGACAGATTTAATATACTTTAATTAAGATATTAAGGACTAAGTTAACGGATTTCACATACGCTAATGAATAAATGAATGCTTTAGAGACTAATTTTGATGGTTTATTCAAGATTATTTATATTTAACTTTGAAAAAAGCAATGATAAAAACTTTCAAATACCTAATTCAAAATTCAAATTCAGAAGCAAGCATCACCTTAAGGTATACATCAATAGCATGATATAAACCATCATCCAATGGCCTAGCATAATCAGGAATTGAAACAGCAAGAGATTGAAACTTAGGTAACTTCAAATTAACATCAAGAGCCACCTCAGCAAGATATGCATCCAACAAATTAGCCACAATTGTCATAGGTGTCAATGCATCAACTCCACCAATCAAGGATCCTTCTCCAGTTATACATAATGGAGAAGTTGATGCCGTTCCAGGTTGATACATTGACATAAAATGATCAATAATTCTTTGAATACAATCTATATCATAAAGTGTCTCAACTGAATATCCCATATTTGGAATCAAAATATCCACAAGTTCAACTTCATCAAGCTGTGAACCAACCCTTTTCTCCAAATTTTCTATGCATGATGAACTTGCATGTAATATCATAGCTGTTCTTAGCAACCTAAGAAGATACTTAGAA
>Ga0209282_1001675_pt1 | contig 12327 bp, 5 predicted proteins | sample Mtrugardesep15_FD_187529 | JGI IMG/M metagenome (GOLD analysis project Ga0209282, IMG submission 187529) | Root nodule microbial communities of legume samples collected from California, USA - M. trunc garden sep15 (SPAdes) (version 2) | ecosystem: Host-associated > Plants > Roots > Nodule...
CATGTTTTTGACTTTTATAATTTAGCCATATGAAAATAATATAAACATTTTCTTAAAATGCAATCACGCCCACCAAGATGTCAATCTTATTAACAAATTATTTTGAATTTTTTTAATATATTTTGCATTATTTAACTAGTTATAAAAATATCAACCGTCATTACTATATTTCAATTCAATTCTTCTTGTGTAAAACATTCCAATGGATAACTATTGAAAGAAACTCCAACTTCTCTCTAAACTTTCTTTTTCTTTTGTTTGTCGAGCAGGGGTGGTTTTAAGTAATTCTTTGTCCTAGAATCACTCATCTACATCTTTTTCTCCATTTTCTTTCAATTTAAACAAGTGATTTTCACATATATCAAGTTTTTCCTTTTGTATTTTTTGTGATTTCGTCGTCTAAGTGGGGCGTTGTGTTGTTCGTCGTCTTGTGCTGTATTTGATTTCGCGTCTTGTTGTTGTGTTCATTTAGTTCATGTTGAAAGATTGACATCAGTCAATTACAAATTCAACCAATGATTTGGGCGTCAACGTCTCAGATCCGGAAGCAAAGATATTTCAGTGACTTAAGTTTTATCATATTATTTGTAGGTATTTTGCTGTTGTATGCTATTAATTTGGATGTTGTGAGTTTGTTCGCCGATTCATCCTTTATGTTTTTAGCGATGTTTGTATCTGATGTACTCTATCAATTTAAATGAATGAATATCGTCTTGTTTACGTTAAAAAATAAAAATATCAACTAGCCTAAAAAAATATCAACCAAAAAATAGACAAAATTCATTTTCAGTATGATATTTTCAACTTGAAAGCTAGCAATAAAGGCTTTCCATTATTCCCAATATAATAGTATAAATAGACATGCATGAAGAATAAACAAATATGCATTGAGTGAGGAAATCAAAATATAAAGGAAGAAAAGAGTAGCTCTTTTGAATCAAATATTCCACTGCCTTTTCTACCATTTCTAAAGAGCAAAAAAGCTCTCAACTTCTGTAAAACTTTATATCAACCAAACAATCAAATTCCTCATATATACACAATAAGTGAAGTGTATATAGAACACAAAAAACAATTCCATCATGGTTGCTGGATGGAGAAGAGCGTTTTACACATCCAAAGACAAAGACACCAAAATATTAGCTGAGAGCCACCACCAACAACATTTGGACTTTGACAACATCAATGGAAGTCCTCAAATCAATCCTTCTAAATTCACATTTTCCACTACCCCACCAACTAGTCCCATCCTCCATTGTCGAACCTCATATTCTTCACTTTTCGACAACAACAAAATCAATAAGAGTCCTAAGTGGTCTTCCCCTAACTCACCATCATCTTATTACTCTCTTCTCAAAGCCACCTTACGCCTTTCCAAAGTAAGTTAACATATTCACACTCATTTCTACTCATAGTTCTATATTGTATCTGCGGTCGCAATTTCAGTTGCAGTATCACACTATAGATATTAAACTGCAATTGCGATCGCAGACCACAATAAAGAATGATTTAATTCTTGATTTAGTAACATTTTTTCCTAACTTTTATTTATTTATTTGTGTAGAATTTATGTGGAATTTGTACTCATGGTGTGAAAACTGGTGAAGGAAAAGCAATTTTCACAGCAGAATGTTCTCATATCTTTCACTTCCCATGCATAGCAGCTCACGTGAAAAACCAACAAATCATCACGTGCCCTGTATGTGGAACAAACTGGAACGATCTTCAACCGGAAAAAACCGTAGAGAATGTTAAAACGACGACGTTGAAGCTTCCAAACTATAACGACGACGAGCCACTCTCATCGTCTACCTTCGTTTCTCGCTTCAACACCATACCGGAAAACGAAGAAGAAGAACAAGAAAATGAAGAAAACAAAGAACCTGTTGATTTTCATGGCTTAGATGTTTCTTCAACAAAAACATTTGAAGCGTTTTTTCTACCAGAAACTGCTCTTGTAGCATCTAACAAGAGCTTTGAGACTTTAGTTGCAGTGTTAAAGGTGAAGGCAAAGCCGTGTAATGTGGTGGCGAATCGGCCGCCGGTGGATCTTGTCACAGTGGTGAATATAGGTTGTTCAATTTCCGGTGAAGATATTTTGAAACTGAAACGTTCCATGCAAGTTGTGATCTCTTCGCTTAATTCCTCCGATCGTCTTTCCGTCGTTGTATTCTCCAATGGATCAAAACGGTTGTTTCCGTTGCGGAGAATGACCGGCCGCGGTCGCAGATCGGTGCGTCGGATCATAGAAGCTCTCGGTATTGATGAGATGAACGGCGACGGAGTTTCGGCGAGGAAAGAGGCAGTGAAGAAAGCTGCGAAGATTCTAGAAGATCGGAGACAGAAGAATCCTGTTGCCAAAATTATACTTCTTACAAATGGTCAAGAAGATAGGAGATTATCTTCCACGCACTTTCCTAATTTGGAAATTCCAGTCCACGCGCTCAACTACTCACACGCGCTTCACGACGGCGCGTTTTCAGAACGCATCGGTAATATGTTGCGCGTGGTTGCTCAAGACATGAAATTTGAATTCCAAAACGTCGCAGAGTCAAGTTTCACCGCTAAACTCTTGCCCACAATGGGAGATCTTCACGTGGCAGAGGAGAGAGAATTAGTTGTTGAGTTAAAAGTACCTTCACATGGGTCTCATACCCACGCTCTTACGGTACGGTCCTCTTACTGTGACCCGTTTACTAAAGAGGTTGTTCATTCGAAGGAGCGTTCGATTATTGTTCCACGCCCCGTCTCAATTAAATCGTTAGACCCTAAGATAAAACAGTTGATACGTTTACACGTAAGCCCTCGAGCTTCAATTAAACATTCAAGTCCCGAAGCGGCTCATGAATGGTTGCGAAGGTTTGAAGCCCAAGAAACGGATTCACGGCTTCGCGGACAGCCTAAGTTCAGAAGAAAAAGTTTGGAGGAAAAGATGGAGCCGCTTACGCCGATATCGGCTTGGAAAGCAGCTGAGAAACTGGCTAAAGTGGCTATCATGAGAAAGTCTATGAATAAAGTCAGTGATTTACATGGCTTTGAAGATGCCAGATTCTAAATGTATTTTTTTCTTATTGTCATGATGTTTTCTTTAGGTTATTGTCGGTGAAAATATGTTAATAAAATTTTTGTAATAGTGAAAATATGTTAATAAATGGAATTGGCCCATGACTCATAATAGTGACAAGAAGTACCAACCGGCTTGGCCCTTTTGTGAATAGAAAAGAAATAGATTATGATTGCCAAGTGAGATTTTAGGTATAAGGAGAATTTTAGAAATACAATTATTGGAGTTGTAATTTTTGTCCTCTTGTTTTCAAATATGTATGTATAATTGAAGCTGTTGTTGGGTCTCATCAAAGGAAAATGTTAAAATTATATTCCTGTTTAAGTCATCAACAGTTTAGTATTCTCTGGCAGTGTACTTGTGTCCGGAGGGTTGAGAGCAAAATTGGTGGGTCACATTTCTGATAATTTAGACAATGGATGGTAGTGGTACCAAGTAATTAAGAACTTTTTGGCTTTACATACAATGCATTGGTGTTTGAATTTGGAACTGATTTAAAACTTTAAGGTAGGGTTTGGCTTTAAATTCCAATCCTATCTAAATCCTATGTATTTGAGATTTTGGTGACGCTTAAGTTAGGCCTATCTGTTGTTTTCACAATCACACACTCTATAGTATACTTTAGCTTGGTCAAATTTGGTTTGAACACAAATTAGTCATATTTGGTAATTTCATCTTCAATTATTATTTTTTTGGTACAAATTTCATCTTCAATTCCACCTAAGTTCAAATGTTCAATTCTACATAGCACTAAAAGCTTACATTTTTAGATTTTTTTGTTGATATAAAATTTGAGTGTTCAATGTAACTAAGGTAATGTGGGAAGTTCTAAGTCCGAGATAATGTGAGAAGCTCTAATTTGCAGTGGTGAGTGATCGTGAGGTGGGAGTATTAATTTCCACCGTGAAAACAAACATGTATATCCAAAAAAATCAATTTTACACTCTCAAATATAATTTTGATTCATATTGATCATTTTTTTTTTCTTTTCAATTTATACAAACATTAGCCACTTAACTTTACAATGTTTATACAAATATTTCATTCAAAAATTACTTATAAAGTCACATAACAAAAAGAGTACCAAGTCAGCATGTACACTATAGCTGGTTGAAAATCTTATCCTCTAGAGTTTGCTTGGTGCTATCTATGTGTAACGCACTAGATGGTGGGGTTTTGCTTCTATGATGCCTAACAAGAACTTCAAAGAATTAATCAAAAGTAGTGACAAGCAACTAAAATTATGATGAATGAGAAAGTGAATTAGTGTGCCCCACTAATGACAAAGTGTTCATATTTTTCTTGCAAATTAAAAATGGTAGACAATTTAGGGATAAAACGCGTGAATGTGCTCTACCATCTTTTCATTATGCACATATTTTTGTGATAAAGTTATACTTTCATAGTGTGTGTACTTGTATGATGAGATTCATGTACCTTATCTTTTGTTGGAAAATGCTCTATTTGTATTCGAGTTTCATGGTGTCACATGTCAAGTGTTTGTGAAGAAAAGGTAATGTAATACAAACAAATCTTAAGACGGTGCTTCAAATCATCAATGACAATAAGGCATTTGCTTTGCTTTTCAGTCAGCAACTAAATAATGCTGTTGAATTTATGTGCATTTCTTGGATACCGGATGACTTATAAAGCATATATGAACCAAATAGTCAATACTAGAATAACAAGTTTAAAAAGAAGAATGTTTTTTTATCGTTGTATCATAAGGATCAAAGTATTCATCGTCTTTTAATAGTGACTAATTTTTAATAGAAAATCTGTTGAGTAGATAAAGTGAACTCTCATCACTAATCTCCGCTAGAGAATCTATTGAGTATACAAAATGAATTCTTATCTATCAATTGGAATTTTTTCATACGAAAGAGTTAGAACCATAGTCAATTGCTTAAAGAGTCTGAGTCACTTACTACTCAGACCATCCACATGTTGGTGAAGTTTGTTGAATAATGTTTTGGTTAATGTTGAAGAGATGGAAATTTATCTTTTTAGTCATTATTACCATGATAATTAAACACTTTGAATTTCAGTTCTTACCAAACATATAAACTCTTAATCTATATTTATTTATAGTTCCACAAATGAACAAACAATATTATTCTATACAATCATTTCCAGCAGGTGTTTCTATTTAAATCTTTTGTTAAGCATGTAAAGGTAGAAATTTTCATCCCAATACCAACTTTTTTATCCCAATCCAAAATCAAATCTGGATAATTAATGAAAATATGGATAATCTTCCTTTACTTTCTTGTCACGCACTCAAAATCTCCTTTATCATTTTACTTTTGCAGTGCTTCACACAGTTATAAGCTACTATAGTATATAGTCCTTGTACATCTATCTTCCTTTACAGTTATAGAATTTGTTATGCAATTTTTTCTTGTTCCAGTGATCTTGAGGTATAAAATTCACACGCACTAAATGGAGTGTGGAAAATTACGGGCTTGAACCCAGACCACAACCCAACATATCAAATATGTATGCATTGTTTTACAATATGAGTTGTGCTTACGAGACATGTGGTCTGCAATTTAAAATATTTATCCTAATTTCCTATATGATGTCTGCATTTATTTTAAACAATTTTGGGACATCACATTCAAACGTGGTCTTATTATTGGTTGTTGTGATTTAGTCATTGTAATATACAAATGCAAATGTCAAACCCATGTTTTTAAGAAAAATCATGGATTGAACAAATGACATGTTTTTGGTGAAAATGTTGATGAATGAGAAGTGTGGATGTTTTTGAAAAAGAAAACACTAGTTCATGAAAAAAACCTATCACGGAAATTTCGCGATTGTTGAATTGTAACTACAACGCAGACTAATGGGAGATTCAATGATCAAAAGTGATTTGTGATTAGTTCGTTATACCAATATTCGCTTTATATAGCATTGCTCTTTTAAAAAATGTTAGAAATGTAAAATGATTTTGACATGCATCAATTTTCTCAGACATGAACATTGCTCTTTTAACTTCTAAATTAAAATTCAAAACTTTTACCTCTAAACTTGATTTTTATTTAAAAATTATTGTGCAATTCAATTAGCTCATTTTAATTTTCAACTCAACTTTTGTTACTGCATAAACAATTAGTTATCCTTTTAAGAGGATCACAACGTTACATTAGCAATTGTAGATCTGCTTCTCTTTCAGAAAGTGGAAAAATATGAAAATGTATAAAACATAAATTTGGTTATACTCCTACTAATCTAGCTAGAAAAATGCATGAAAAGTGAATGCTGGTAATTAATCACGAACATAAGTCATAACAAAACTAAAAAGAATATATTTACAAGTATGTGAAACATACAGACATCACAACTAGCCATTGGCTTTTGCAACCAACCATACAAAGGTACACCTATACTAACACGTAATTCAGATGATACAAGAAGAAAGTTTGATACAAATACAAGAAAATCACAAATATAGTTGCTTGCACTGTGCTGCATCGATATCAAAGGGACAATACGGGCACTTAAATACTTTTGTGCTATTCTTGGACATTTTCAAGATAGACTGCTTACAGAGGACATGGCCACAGGACATCAACATTGGAGGGTTCTCCTCGGTTGCTTGTTCCTTTGAGACAGGACAAACAAAAACAGAATGGAACTGGAATTCGCTGTCCATCTCAATTGGCACCGGTAACTGGCTCATAGACTGCCATTCCTGCTTCATGACAATCATAAATTTCAGGAGAGCTGGCAAAACCTGAATCCCTGCTGCTACCGTCACACTCAGCGGACTGTTGTATGACTGTCCCAAAAGATTGCAGAACTGCCTTTTAAGTTCCTCGGCCAACCTATCCCAGTTAGAAGGGGAAAGCAATGCATGGTATGGAGACTTTTCAATCTTTCCAGGCCACAGAAGACAAGCCATAAGCTTCTGGACTTCAGCAATATGACTGGTAGCAAAAGGAGAAAGGTAAGTTCTTGCATAATGAAGGGCTTCATCTCTACTTCCACCATTTTGAAGTAATTTCACAAATTGCATTGAGTGAAGTTTCAACACAATGTCAGATCCACTTTGAGCGAGTTTATCAGAATTAGTCGCAGCCCAGTTGAGGGCTGGCTCCAGGTTCTGATTCTGCATGGCTTGGAGTATTTGATACATCTCCAAGAATGGAGATTTCATACTTGCAGCAGATTCCGGCTCACCGACTGCACTAAGAAAATGGTCTCCTACATCGAAAAGGCCCTGGCGATAAAAATGGTTGGCAATTATTTGATTTAAAGTGCGTATATCAAAGTTAGTGTTTCTGTAAGCTTTTGATATATCCGGGAAACTTTTCTCAAGATGCTTCCCATACTTGCTGAGTGCTACATTTAGCTCCTTCTGTGTACTTTCCATTTGGCCAATCGGGGAAATTTTAAGTAAACTGGCCTTCAGCTCATTCAGGACAGTTTTAGAATCAAGCACTTGGTCAGTGTTATTGACTGACTGCAGTGATTCTAAAACAGTCTCAATTTCATGACTGATCAGATCAATCATCTCCTGAGCCTTAGAACTGGATAACTTTTGCTTCTTTGTAACTCGGTCAAAAGCATCTTTAACAGAACTTAGCTCCATGATGAGTATTAAGCGTACCTACCGTCTGTAAGGCTGTAAGCTAAGATGTGATACACCTGCAAAGGTTCATGGTGTTAATAAAATGAACTTTTAAGACCAACCTTTCAAACTGCTGGCACTACAGTTTGCTATACCTATCATATTCTAATTCTAATAAATACATGAAAGAAGACTTTAAAAGACACAGGTAGACGAATTCACATCTTCGTTAAGTGTTATGAATTTCCAATGAAAAAGGTATGTATAAGATTATGGAACAAATGTTACAGGTATAAGAAATGTGTTCAATAAAAAAATGAATAGTTCAGTTGTAAATACTATCATTTTATTTGGAAATGTATATTAGTCTGGTCTAAATTCATGGTCATCACCACATATAAATCAAAATAAAAACCCCACTTCTGCATCTCTGAAAGTATCCATGGTTCCATACAGTCTTCCCAAAGGCTCCAATTCAGTCACAAATGACTAGCAAGCTTCCCTCTTGGTAAGATACATCACAGCCTATAACCATCTAACTAACTTAATTATTACCAACTAACTAAGTAATTGAGTAACAAATAAATTGGGTGGACCCTATTAGCAATGAAATCGGATGACTATTTTCCCTGCCAACATCATTATCCTCTCTGTTGATTTGGGATTGGCTTATCCTTCCCTCCTCAAAGACAAGTCTCTATTTTTAGGCTACATCATTCAAATTTATTTCGATGAATTGGGCTTGGTTGGTTCAACGGGTCAAAGAAGCACCTAACTGTACTATTGTTTTACTCCTATTTCAAGCTGCTGCAGTTGCATCAGTCCACATTTTATAAAGTCCCACTTCTTCTTTCCAATACTTTGGGATTGGTCTGAAATAACCATTAGGTCAAAAACTTATTCAGCTATTGTGAATTAAATTATGTTAATCATTTGTAATCCTTCACAAACATGCTTTTTGCGAAGTCTGGTGGTTTTTGTGACGGCAATGAGCCGTTTGGCCTGCAATGTCTCGTCGCTCCAAGGCACTGTGCTGCAGAAACCCACTTCTCTTGCTACTTCCCTTGACATTCCTCTTAAGCCACTGACATTTTTATGACTTCTTTTTGTCCATGTATGATGAAGCTCTTCCTGCACCACTTCTATGGTCAGGTTTGGTTCCTTCACTTTTCTTACTTCACCCCTTTGTTCCTCCTCCATGTTCACAGTTCCATCTTTCCCCTGATCATGCTTCTTTGCCTACTGCTTTTGTTGCCTTTTCCCCTGCCAATAGGCTCCACCTTCCAAGAATTTTTAGTTCCCTTGATCCTTGTTTCTGGCTTTCTTATATGTATTTTTTTATTCTTGACCCAAATTGGAATGTCTGGATCAAACTCTTGCTGGAAATGCTGACTTGTCAAATGTCCACAAGGTTGCTCCATTTCTAGAAAAACAACTGTTTGAGAGTACCACCTCTTAATGCCATAGCAATTCATGATAGCTTCCCCTTCCTAATTACTTAAACGACCTCAAAATACTTATCTACATTGAAGACACACATATTACCTTCCTTTCCATCAAATGCCGGAAACATTTTCAAAACCAATATACCTCATAACTCCAAGACCTGAGCTCTGACACCAGTTGATACAAACCAGAAAATATATTAGCAACAATAGGGGAAATCCCGTAGATTGCGGATCTACAGAACTTCAAGGGTCTGCAGTGCAACCTCCATACCCTGAGGGTCTGTTTGGGAGTTCAGAAGGGGAGGGCTAGGGAAGAAAGGAAGGATGAAGTAGAAGGAATAGAGGACTTCGGGAGGAGAGGATACAGAAATTTCATTTTCCTTCATAATACAAAATCCCTAGAACAATGTATTGGAGGGGGATTTTGGAGGGTTTAGATAAATTCTTCAAATTCAACCTATGTTGTTATAACACTCTTAAAAATATATTAATTTTAAGCTTTCATTTATCATTTTCAAAGGCTGTTATAATTAATATATTTTTAATATTAAGAGTGTTATAACAACATAAATTGAGTTTGAAAAATTAATCTAATCCCTACAAAATCCTCCTCCAATACATTTTTTGAGTTCCCTCAAATTAGAAGGATTTTGTATTATGAAGAAAAATGAAACTCTCCGAACCCTCCCCTCCCAAAGTCTTCTATTCTTTCCACTTCCTCCTTCCTTTTTTCCAAGCCCTACCCTCCAATCTCCAAAACAGACCCTACCGAACTCAACCTAATTCACTCCACTTCACTTCCATCTAAATTAGATAGTCTAACCCTCTAACCAACTAAACTAACAACAACCACCAAGCCTTATCCCACTTAGTGGGGTTGGTTACATGGATAAAATTACGTCATAATGTTTTATCATAAACCATATTTGGATACAACTCATTAATCTCTAGATCTTTCCTAATAGTTTCTCTTATAGTTTTTCTAGGTCTTCCTCTACCTCTTGTGATTTGAATATCCTCCATCTGTAACCCTTAACCAACTCGACCTAACTATTTCCAACCGACTAAATAATTGGGTGGGGGACATGGGGTATCCAAACAAAAACATAGACATTAACTAAATGCGCAGCAGCTTATAATAAAAGGTACTATTAACTGTTTATTGTTATCATACATAAGCAGCTTTCACATTCATAAGAAGCAGATTGAATTAAAATTCAAGTAACAAGTATATAAATCAAATCAATAAAAAGTTAGATTTGGATCCTCTCTTGTCAAAAAAACCATCAGAAATCCATTTATTCAAAAAACACGTTTAGCAAATTCAGCAAAACAATAAATAGCAATATTTTCAATTGGAACTACAAATTCTAGCTCAATTATCAAACACTGTCAGTGCATACAAGTTTGAAAATCAGATTTACACTATCAGATACAATAATAAATTTACACAATAATTAGAAGGAAAAGAAGTTAGGGTTTGGAATACGATGATAGTAGAATTGAATTAGGAAAAAGAGAGAGAGAGAAAGTGGCTTACTGAAAATGGAGGGAACAGATCTGTGGTTGGTGATTAGGGCAAAAGAACTAGAAAAATGGAAAACGGAGAGAGACGGGGGTTGTATTGTAATAATCAAGGAAATAACACTTACGTGTCCATCATCCCTTCTTTGATCTTTATCTTTACTCCACATCTATCCACTTACACAAACCCTATTTTCTTTCCCGGTTGGGTATCACCTACAAGTCATAATTTTGAGCTCATTGGTCCATCTTCGATTAATAGTTTGAATTATTGATCAAGATTTATGATGTTGTGTTAACATGTTATTTACACCTAAAAATAGACAATCAAATTTAGTGTTAGCCGAATTTCATTAAGTCGAATGAAGGATAGTCGAATTCAAACAACTAAATATGAAATAGAAAAATATTTTGTAAGTTTATGGTTTACGTAGGTTGTTGGATGTTATAAACAGTCAAAGACATGTGGAATTTGACAATTCAACGATTTGCTCATATCCCACGCTTATAGCACTAAAATAGTTAAAGGAGGTTGAATTCTATATGGCACGATATTTTCATCGACAAGACTAGCTTTTGTATATAAACTTGTGCATTTTATTGAACACACGTGATCAATCAAATCAATCTATTTTCAAAAAATTATCATTTATCTCTTTGTTTTACCTTTTTACTTGTGTAATTCTTAGTTTAAATGATCACAAAAAAACTTAACTTTGTGCTTAACGTTATTTGAAGCAGGAAGTGAGTCACATGTTAGAGTTAAATGTAGTTTTATGATTGATGGTTGTTTACTAATGTTTGCATTTGATTTTTTGTTGAAAGAACAATAATCACATAAATGAACAAGTTAGAAAAGACTCACATTAACAAATGCATTTTATCTATTCAAAAATAAAAGAATCATAGTAGCATTAGAAAACTATAATAGTGGTACCACAAATTTCATGAAAATATCATAAGATATTGTTGAAATTATAAGGGGAATGTTTGGCAATTAAAGCAAGAAAATGTGATTCATTCATGATTTAATTTATTATTCCTCAAAGAATTTCAACAAGCTTTAATGATCTAAGGAAGAAGAATAAGTGCATAGTTGAAGAATTGTGGTAGAATAACTTACATCACAAGTTACACAAGATTATGCTTAAAGTCGTGTGACAAAACACGCATTGAACTGTGTACATGTCTTGCGAATACGTCAAAATGAATTATACATACATTTACGAGGATCTCAAAATCTGCTCAAAGTTTCATCTTGCCAAAGCTTACCAAGATATGAAGATTAAAAAATGATCTTCAAATATTTTTTAAAAGAGCTTATGCAAAAGACATAAAAGTTTTATTCAAGAGAACAGTCGTATGTTTATGAGTACATTTATACTTAAACTAAAACATCTCAGATATACTCTGGCAACAACAAACAATATGTTCAAACACCAAGAATGATAAAAATTATTATATATAAAAATTGCACTTACTAATACTTTTTTTACTTTGATGGCATGTTTAACTTATCATTATTTATATCGCCTTTAAAAAAAACCTGTATTATCGTTTGTTGGTTAAATCTATCCCGAATAAGCCTAAAACCATACTCACCTGATCTTTCTTTAAGAGATATGAGAATAAGCGCATCCAAAAACTTATTAAGAAATAAAAAAAGAAATTTTATCTTTATTGTTTTTTTTTACATAAATCAGATATCATCT
>Ga0209282_1001677_pt1 | contig 12324 bp, 12 predicted proteins | sample Mtrugardesep15_FD_187529 | JGI IMG/M metagenome (GOLD analysis project Ga0209282, IMG submission 187529) | Root nodule microbial communities of legume samples collected from California, USA - M. trunc garden sep15 (SPAdes) (version 2) | ecosystem: Host-associated > Plants > Roots > Nodule...
AAAAAAAAAAAAAAAAACATCATCGTACTTTGTCTCTGATTGTGATCATCAGAAAAAAAAATGCAAAAAACGTGTGATGAGGGTGGCTCCGGTGGCCGGACGGTGGTGGTGGGAGTGAAAATGGATTCTCCAAGCAAAGAGCTTCTTACGTGGGCTTTGGTTAAAGTTGCTCAACCTGGTGATCTTGTTGTTGCTCTGCATGTTCTTGGGACTAATGGTGAGTGATGATCTTCAATTGTTTTTATTTTGTTGAGGTTTTTGTGTTGTGATTATTGATATGTGAAATGGGTTTGTGTAGAAATTGTGAATGGAGATGGGAAATCATCGTTGCTTTCTCTTGTTAAGGCTTTTGACTCTGTTCTTAATGTTTATGAAGGATTCTGTAATTTGAAGCAGGTTCAATTTCTTATTCCTCCTTTGAATTTTTTTTATTTTGTGTCTGTGAAGATGAAGATGAATACTCAAATTCATTTTCTGTCATCAAATTGATTACAAATGGTTAATGCAGAAAATTTAATATTCTCACCTTCAATTATGATCCTAATAAATAAAAAAATTCAGTTACATTATTTCATGTTTAAGTTTTTGTTTTTGATTTTCAATTTTGTAGGTGGATCTTAAGCTAAAAATTTGTCGTGGATCATCGGTGAAGAAAATTTTGGTACGAGAAGCAAATGCTTATTCTGCAACTCATGTTATTGTTGGAAGTGTTCATGGTTTTCATAGAATTCGGTCATCTAGCTCTGTAGCTAAGTATTGTGCTAAAAAGTTATCCAAGGACTGTTGTGTTCTTGCTGTGAATAATGGAAAGGTTGTGTACAAGCGTGACAGCTTGGCAGCATCAACTGTTGCTGATGTACAAGGTTTTGGATTTTTCTTAGTTTTGGTTAATGTGGATCTCATGATTCATGAACTCTATTTAATTATAGTTATTGATTTTGTTTTTTTGCTTTTGAAAGGGTTTGATCGTCAACGTGGAAATGGTTTGCTTGGTTCAATTCAATTGACACATGGTTTGCTTGGTTCGATTCAATTGACACTCAGTAAGAGTACAAAAGTACTTAATGCTGATACTGATGAGGGAACTCGACGGATTTCGGATCACAGTTTAGCTAAGGTTTTACTGGATTCTACAGAAAATGTTAGACATCAGAGTTGCTCAATTTGTGGCGCATTGCAAGACACTTCTTGCCATAAATCTGCAGAAGAGCCTTCAGAAGGATCTGAAGTCTCATCTGGTGATGGTGGCAATGAGAATTCTTTGGCAATAGTGCCTGTACTGACAACTGATGCCGGACAAGTTGAATTGAAACCCGGTTGGCCGCTGCTACGTCAGAAGATTTTACCAGACCGGCAATTACCTGATAAACTGTTCACGCGCGACCAGATCTCTGTGGTCCAGTGGGCAATGAGGTTGCCGCGTAGAAATCTTTCATACCATGTTGATCATTATAAACAAGTTAGTATTTGTGATAAATCTCAGGGTCAATCTGTGGCTTTAGATAGTGAAAGTGGTGCTCTTATTCCAGTAGATTCGGATATAGGGAAAACTTATCCGTCGCCTGAATGCAATTTAAAAAGTATTCCAAAAGAATTGGAGGAACTTCATGAGAAATACTCATCAACTTGCATATTGTTTGAGTACCATGAACTTGTATCAGCAACATCAAATTTTTTGCCTGGTTAGTTTCTTAGTATTAATTAAGTTTGACTGTGTTCGGTTTTAACAAAACCATTTTATTTTTAACAAGATTATTACAAATATGATTTCAGAAAACTTGATCGGGAAAGGAGGAAGTAGTAAGGTTTACCGAGGCTGCCTTCGTGATGGCAAAGAACTTGCAGTCAAGATCCTAAAGCCTTCATATGATGTTTTGAAAGAGTTTATTTTGGAAATAGAAATCATCACTACATTGCATCACAAAAACATTATTTCCCTCATCGGGTTCTGCTTCGAAAATGGCAACCTACTCTTGGTCTATGATTTCTTATCAAGAGGAAGCCTTGAAGAGAACATTCACGGTAGACAAATATACCTTGCAACACTCCCTTTACTTTTTCTCTGTGATCAAAATTTAAATAACATCATACTTGTTTCTATGTCATGCTAAATTAGGGACTAAAAAAAACCCTCGCGAGTTTGGTTGGACACAGAGATATAAGGTTGCAACCGGTGTTGCTGAAGCTTTGGAATATCTGCATTGTAAAGATGATCATCCCGTGATTCATCGGGATGTAAAATCATCCAACGTATTGCTATCCGAAGATTTTGAACCTCAGGTATTTATCTATCTTTCGATTGATTGGCTTTTAATATTTTGAATTATTTGTATTAATCAATCCTTATGTTGGTCTGCTTTGATTTTATTCAGCTCTCTGATTTTGGATTGGCTACGTGGGCATCAACTTCATCATCTCATATAACGTGCACAGATGTTGCTGGAACCTTTGGGTTAGTACTTTCAAATCCATCAAAAACTTATCATCCGTTCTTATCCATACATGCAACAGAAAACGTTTTTAGAGCGATCCTGAATTATGTATTGCACCCGTTTATGCAGTTATATGGCTCCTGAATACTTCATGTACGGCAAAGTAAATGATAAGATCGACGTCTATGCATTTGGTGTTGTGCTTCTTGAGCTTCTTTCAGGGAGAAAGCCCATAAGTGTTGATTATCCGAAAGGTCAACAGAATCTTGTTATGTGGGTATGTATCAGTGATTATGTACTTACTTCCTAATCATTATGTATTATGGCAAAAATAATCGAAAAGATATTTTGCAGGCAAGTCCACTTATAAATAGTGGAAAGGTGTCACAATTGTTAGATCCTAGTTTAGGTGATAACTATGATCATGATGAGATGGAAAGAATGGTATTAGCAGCCACTCTTTGCATCAAACGTGCTCCAAAAGCTAGGCCACAAATGAGCATTGTAAGTGGCCCACTATCATCTTTATTCTTTATAGCAAATTGAGCCCTTCATGTCATGTACAATGGACAGGAAAAATTCCTTTTTTGTTTAGCTTTTCCTAAATAATGTGGTACTTGAATTCTATAGCATACTTATTAACTTTATTTTCTTGTTCTAGTAATGGATTCTCTGCAGTCAGACGTGACTGCAGAAGTGATCTCGTCCCTTAAAAAAATTAGAAGGTCCATATAATTTTGTTTTAACTGTCAACTGTTTTATTATTTTCAATGGCCGTGATTTGCTGGCTTTTGTGAATTTACGATTCCCTGACTGCAGGGAATTGGGTCCTTCGAGCACCATCAAAAGTATTCTTATTCCCTTCATTAGTCCTCTGTCCATTGCAATTCTAATGTATTCTATTGGACCACAGGTTTCAAAGCTACTCCAAGGCGATATTGATGCAATCAAGTGGGCAAGACTAGAAGTCAATGCTTTGGAAGCACACGAAATACTCGATGATGATGAAGCATGTCCACCAAGTAATATACAGTCACATCTTAATCTTGCACTGCTTGATGTGGATGATGACTCACTCTCCATGTACAGTGTTGAGCAAAGTGTTTCATTAGAGGACTATTTGAGAGGCAGGTGGAGCCGAGCATCAAGTTTTGACTGAGCAAATTACAAGCATATATTGCTTGCTACAAGAAATTCTATTCTTCTATACTTTTTATTTTAATAACTTGTAGATATTGTTTTCCTTTGCATCTTCCATAAGCTTTAGCATCTTCATGGTTATTATTAAATGGGGGGTTTAGGATGAGAGGTTGTTTGTGTGTGCCCTCCTCCTTACCTTAATAATTAGGAAACTAAGCCTCCTTGATTTGTTGGGCTAGTACCACCTTTTCATTATACTTCAGATGTAGTCTAGTTTTGATCCATTGAGTTTTGTATAGGATGGAGAAGTTGTATTTTAGAGTATTAGGATCATCATTGCTCTTAATCCGAATAATACGACAACAATTTTGTCGCTTGGATTCTTTCATTATACTTAATGCATGTTTTGATTGATAGAGTTTAACGGAATTAGGGTGTACATCATCATGATTTTAGCAAAAATAATATTTCGAGGCTTCTATAAAATCACGGTAGCCGCTGTTGTGATTTCATCAAATTCACTATGATTTGAAACATGCACTTAAATATAATTTGCCTTACAACCTCTTCATGGGTATTCTCTGCAGATATGTTTGTATCAAGTACAATTATACAATTATGTATGCATCCTTGTTGGCTGAAACTGAAATATGCTAGGCAGACCAAATGGGTGAGAAATGATCAATTGGTAAAAAATACAAAACTATAAAGTAAAAAGGAAGAAAATAAAGAATTATATGGTTTTATAGTTTTTTTTTGTTACATAATTTTTTAGTAATTTGATAGTAAAGAAATCTAAAAAAAAATCATGTAATAATGCAGTGGTGGGATTTAAGGATATATACAGTATATATTTAAAACTCATATAATAAACCATATGCATGGGTAAAATTGGAAATTGGTCTTTTTTATTTCCTGTATTTCTTCTGTGACCACAAACATTCCCCTCCAGTTATTATGTAAGAAATCTTATCCATAGGTGAAGGAGTGAAGCTAAGCAATATACAAGTTAATAAGGCCCTCATGTAAGTACTTGTTGGCCATTAAAGGCAACAAAAAAAACCACTAAATTAAACATGGCCACAAGTTGTTCTTACATGGTTTCTACCAAATTATCCATACTAGGTTGGACAGGAGGAAGAAGAAAAGAAGTAAGAAACAGAACACCATTTTTCATATCAGCTCAACAACAATCTGATGTTAAGGAAACAGATGGTGTGAAAGTAGGAGAAGAGAAAGAAATACCACAAAATCAACAAATTAATCCAAAAGGAACAAAACCAAGGCCAGTTGAGCCTCAGGTGATTGTAAAAGATCAAGGCATGACCAGGGAATATGGAGGACAATGGTTGAGCTGTGCCACGCGACATGTGAGGATTTATGCAGCTTATATTGATCCAGAAACTAGTGCTTTTGATCAATCACAGATGGATAAACTCACCCTTATTCTTGATCCTACTGATGAGTTTGTGTGGAATCCTGATACTTGCAACTTGGTCTATTCTTACTTTCAGGAGCTTGTGGATCACTATGAGGTAGTTTCCTTAAACATAATCAAATGTATAATAGTTTTTGTCTTAGAATAGTGTCACATATACTGAATTCACATATCCTATAGACTATAGTTCAAGACTAGCATGTAGACCTCTACTTAGCAAAATATGTAGAAAAAACCTGAAAAGTGATGCAAAAATAAAATATCAATACAAGGATAGATAATAGTCTATGCTTAAATTTAAGGAAACGAAATGATTTGAGAGCTCAAGTGGTTGATGAACTCCAGTTAAAATCCTGACGAGAACAATTTTTTGATAATTAAAGACAAAATACAAAATTTGTTTATAATTCCGTTAAGTGTTGGAAATATTAACAAGAGAACAATTTTATTTTTTCTGTATCTGATTTATTAAATTTTGTAACAGTGCTAGTTGTTAATCCAAAAAGCTAGGAGAAGGAAAAAATATAATTAGATTTTAGTTATGTGCTAGTTTTGAGCCAATTAAGTGTTAGAATTATATTAACCTTTTTGATAATTGAAAACAGGGTGCTCCATTGAATGAATACACACTTCGGTTGATTGGTTCAGACATAGAGCATTATATAAGAAAGTTGTTATATGATGGGGTAATCAAGTATAATATGAATGCAAGGGTTCTGAATTTCAGCATGGGGAAACCAAGGATCATGTTCAACAACAATGATATCCAACCTGAAGATGTTAGTACTTGAGAAATAGTTTGTGAAACACCATGAAATGTGAGCAAATCATTGATGTTTTTGTGTATGATGAATCAGTCAGATATGTTATTACAATTACTAGTTCTTTAATTTGTAAATTATCAAAGATAGAAATAAAAATCTTGTCCAAGATCAGATGTTTTTTGAGGATGAGTAAAACCAATGCAAATGCTCAATATAAGCAGGAACCTCGGTAAAAAAAAGCTATTGACAAACATTAAAAACAGTTCTTTAGCTAGCTAATAAGCAATCATGCTAACTTGTCTCTTGGTGGACTCGACCTAATAGTTTAAACAATGTAAAGAGGTCTCCACTCAATAATCAAAGAATCAAACTCGGTGGTATGTTCTTGAGAATGCTTAAAGTCATCAACCACAAACTTGACGTCCATCTCAAAAATGACATTCTTCAAGTTAAGCTTGCGCATCCATTAAATGTTATGAGGAAAGTCTAGTAGAACATCACATTCGATCAAGAGTGTTATGTGTACGCGTTCGTTCACTTATATATTCTTCAATATTCGGCTGTCTATCAAATATGAGACTTCTAACTCACATTTGTTACACAATAATTTTTCTATTAAGTACGAGTCGATCAATTAATCTGGTTACACTTTCCTCAGATGGAACATATGCATATACCTGCATCGCCATTGCCGGAACATCAACGAAATACACGTTTAACCATTATTGCTAGAAAGACTTTTGATACAAGGAGTCAACTCTTTAGTAACCATCGACTTTGATAACATTGTTGGGTCATAAAAGGAGGCATGATAGATCATCAAATTAAGTCAATAACAATCAAACAAGTGAGTTAGACACCACACCACCACCACATCGTAACATCAAACCTTAATACATTAGGGATGATAGCATAAACCATTGTTTATAATTCCCCTAAACAATGGATTGGGGCGTAACTTTTAGGTTTTTGTGGTGTCTATGAACATTTAAAAGTGCATAAAGAGCAAATTTTCATGGATGGATGAGATGAACGGTGCATAAATAAAGTCAATTGGTACCCTTACAATTTATCTACAACAATAATACCATCAACACACATTGTTTTGTTCTTTAGTACATATCTTTTAACACGTTGTCTTATGTCTATTAAAATTCAGAGAGTTTCACCAAATTATATAGGACCCATAGAATAGTATGAATTGTAACGAATAAAAAAGAATGCATAAATTTTAACTCAATTACTAGATAACATTGTGATTGAGTTCAAGTATTGTTGTTTGTTGTGTGTGGGGGAGCCACGTGGCAGTTAAGAAACTGAAGGTGAACCGTGGCTTGAGGTGAGAAACAAAGAAAGTAAAAATGAGATCAACATAATTATTACTACCAGCCCGGTACGGCACCGCTAATAAACATTTGATTTGACATCACCTACTTACGTTGTTGTCTTGTCTTTCTGTTTCTTCTCTTCATCCGCCATGGCTTCCACCCTCGGCGACAATTTCAACCTTCTCTCGCCCAAACAGGTTCCATTCTCTCTAACCTTTTCATTTTTCAATTTACGCTTCTGTTTCTCATTCTCATTCTCATTATTCTTCCTCAATTCAGCAAGAGTTGGTGAAGATGCTATTGAACAATGGCCAAGACCATCTCTTCCGTGATTGGCCTGCTCCAGGCGTCGACGACGATGAGAAGAAAGCATTCTTTGATCAGGTTTCTTTCCATTCAATTCAATTCAGTTACATCGTAATCATAGATAGATCTGTTATTTCTTTATATTATATCTATCTATCTAAATCACACTGCGTTTTTTGTTTGTTTGTTAGCTTCTTCTACTCGATTCTAGCTACCCTGGTGGTTTGGAATCTTATATAAATAATGCCAAACGACTCTTGGCTGATTCCAAAGCTGGAACTAACCCTTTTCATGGCTTCACCCCTTCCGTAAGTCACAATTATTATTACTTGGAGTATATGCTATTCAATTTTAATTTCTATGCACTGACGGTGTAAAACTTTTTCCACATTGCATGCCATCATAATGATTTGTTTGGAAGCATGCAAAAAAAGTTTTACACTATCGGTGTGTAGAAAATAAATCCTTGCATCTTTTGTTTGTGCATGTTGGTGGACTGGAAAAATGTGTAAGACTGTTTAGTAATGATTTTGCAGGTTCCAACTGGTGAGACATTGACATTTGGTGATGACAACTTCATCAAATTCGAGGAAGCAGGTGTGCGTGAAGCTCGGCGTGCTGCTTTTGTTCTTGTTGCTGGCGGTCTTGGCGAGCGTCTAGGATATAATGGGATTAAGGTATTCTTTCATTGATTTTTTTTTTTTTTTTTTTTTTTTTTTTGCTTTGTCACTCTGATAATGATGGCATCTTGTATATATAAGGTTGTTGCTGTTTTGTCAAAATCAAAAAAATAATTTTATGGTTTGGTGATCATTGTGACTTGTGAGCTTATCAACTCGAATTTCTGAGTACTATAAAAACAAAAAAAATTCAAGTAGCTATAGAGTTTAAACTGAATTATTGAGGGAGCCAAATTAAATGCTATGTACATTAGGAATTTTTTTGGTGGATTATTATTAAATGAAGATTTTGATTGGGAATCTGATTCCCAAACACATTATTACACTATCCAAAGAAGCCATGCATTTAGACTAGGACGACTCTTCTAATAAATCAAATATCTAATCTAGTTGTATGGTTTACTCATCGAAAGTACCAGTGATTAGCTTTCCTTTAATTCATTCATGATTAAACATTTCACTTTCATTTCCTTGATGTGGTGTAATCTCTCATCTGCGACTATGAGTGTCTCTCCTTTAGGATTGGAGCGTTTTTTTCTCTCAAATAAATAATTTTTCCAAAAGAATTTTAAAAAACTTGTGACTCCCTCCATTCCAACAAAGCTGTGCTGTGTTTACAAGGATGACTTAATATTGATTTTAATGCAACCTTGGTCTGCATTAAGTTTTGTATTGTTATCTTTCTCTTCAAATCTGTGTTTTTTCCTTATTTGTTTGGAGGACTGTTTATTCTGTCACTTATAATATTTATCTTATTTCTGCAATAAAATCGTCTCCTTTCCCCTGCTCCCAAAACAAAGTAGTGTTAAATATGCTTGTAGATGCAAGTATGTCTAATAAACTTAGTTCGAAGTTCACACTCTAATACTGTAATATAAGGACTTTTGCTTTTACATAGCTTTAGTTCTAGTTCTCATACCTTACAAATGAATTTTTGTGCCATGTGTTTGTTCATGGACAATTCCAACACGATATAAGGGATTAATTGCTACTCCCTCACTCTCATTTTAAGTGTCTCATTTGAGTTGTGCGCGATTTTTAGGAAAATGATTAATTGTGTTGGTTTCAATGGTAAAATGAGTTTCATTTACTAAAATACATTTAGTAATTGTAGTTAGTGGATTAGTTGCTTTGAGATGCCATAAATAAGGGTGTATTAGTAAAATAATAATTAACGTTTCATTGGTATTCTAAGGTGACGATTAATTTGAGAAAAAAAATATTGCAAATGAGACACTTATAATGAGAGGGAGGGAGTAGTCCTTAACCATAGCTTCTTCTCTTCTTTTAGGTTGCTCTTCCAGCGGAAACAACGACGGGAACACGTTTCTTACAACATTACATTGAATCCATATTGGCACTTCAAGAAGCAAGCTCAGAAGGTCAGTATTGATTTCTATTCAATTCAGAGTCATATTTTACCATCCGATTTTGGTACGCATGTGGTAAAACAAAAGACTTTGAGAAACTTGTGTAGATGGCCTTTCTATATTGTACCTAATTTCTATGACTTAGGGTCCATTCATTCTGACAGAAAATAACTTTTTATGTGCCATTATTTTTGAAAAATGACTTGATATTGGAAGAAACAAAATTCAGTAGAAAATAGCCCCCTAGAAAACATTTCTGGTCAATTATTTTTCTTAAAAAGCATTTTTTACAGAAATTAATGTATTATGTGAAAACATTTTTAAAATGACATGACATGTAATCGTTCTCTCCTAAAATGAGTTATAATAGTCAACTGTTACCACAAAGATAGGAGTTTGATCAAAATGCCTTTTTTTTTTCTTCTCATACGATGGTTTCCAAAAAATATTTTCCACACCTTTTAGAGTTTCTTTTTCTTTCTCTCTTTCAAACAATAGTCTATCCTCTTGTGGTAATTAATATCAGCTATGGTATTAATTACCTATAATATTTCAAAGTACTTTCTAGTAAAGGTATGCTTTTCAACTTTCAGGCGATGGCAAGACACAAATTCCTTTTGTTATTATGACCTCTGATGACACTCATGGGCGTACCTTAGAGCTATTAGAATCAAATTCTTACTTTGGTATGCAACCCACACAAGTAACACTCTTAAAGCAGGTATGTCTTTTATGTCTTGTGGAAAGTTCAATCTGGCATTTAGTTTTTTAAATTATTAATTTTTAACATGATTCAGGAAAAAGTTGCATGCTTAGACGATAATGATGCTAGGCTTGCATTGGATCCAAAAAACAGATACAGAATTCAGGTATTGTTGGATACAAGTTTGATTGTGTTATTTTAACAAAAGGCAGAGAAAAAAATGTCTTCTATTAACGTAAAATATTGGATTTTGAAACAAAGTGCGTTTTATTAACCATTTCTCTTTGGGTAGACAAAACCTCATGGGCATGGTGACGTGCATTCACTTCTTCATTCCAGCGGTATTCTGAAAGTATGGTATGACTCGAGCAGCTTATAGATCTTTAAGACCTACATATATCTCTTCAATTTCATTTTTCTGATATATAAAGACATTTGGTAGAACTTTTAATTGAACTTTTAATTACATGTCTCTAAATAATTCAAGAATGCTCCAAATATATTTGGGCACAAAAAAACCCGCCATGTCACACTAAATATCAGGGTCAATTCTATGGTGCACAAGTGTAACAAGTTTTGCATCATGCACAAGCTAGTTTCCACCATTGGATCAATAAATCTCAATATTAAATTAAATGAAAAATGATCTGACTTTTGATCCAATGGTGGAAAAGACACTTATGCATGGTGCAAGACCTTTTTTTGTTTTTGCATGTTAGACAAAGCCTAAATATTGGTTGCCAATTCTATAAGTTGATGGGATTGTATTCTAATAATCCAAGAAATAAATATAGCAAATGGCTCTTTGTATTTCGTGATATGCTTTGATCGTAAATTTGATGTGATGAATGTATACTTGTTAGGTATAATGCTGGGTTGAAATGGGTTCTCTTTTTCCAAGATACAAATGGACTGCTGTTCAAGGTTAGTTGCTTTAGCATTTTATACTTTCAACTTATCTTCTCTTATTTCCCCATCGGTATATAAGTATTAATTTGTGGATGCAGGCAATTCCATCAGCACTGGGTGTCAGTTCTACCAAGCAGTACCATGTTAATTCTCTTGCAGTACCTCGGAAAGCAAAAGAAGCTATTGGTGGAATTACCAGGCTCACCCACTCAGATGGTAAGTTGATTGTTTCATCCCTCATAGACAAAGACGATAGTGCTGAATGCTGATTCTGGAGTCGCATATGTTATGTTAATGTGGATGAGAATAATAAACTTGCATCATAACACATAGGTATGATGCTGAAACAATTTTGATGCTGATTTTCAAACTATTCACTTGAGCTAATACAATTCATAATTGTAAGCCTGTGAAATCTTAACGAACCAAGTAGCTTTCTCATACCCTCCAATTGTGTGTATAGTGTATACTACTCTATTTTCTTATTTTACGGAGGATTGAAATGCTACCAAGTTCAAGTAAATAGTTGCTAGGATAAATCCTTTTCTTTGATAAAAAAGTATTTGGTGTTAGATCACAGTTTGAAATCCATAACATTTGATTGTACTTATATACTTTTACATGCTTGGAGGTTTTATTCAAATTGATTAGCATTATATAAATAAAATGTCTCATGACTTCATTATGTCAATGAGATTTTTTATGGATTTTCTAGAATTCATATGTTTAGCACATGATCATTAAAATGACAGGAAGGTCTATGGTGATAAATGTGGAGTACAATCAGCTAGATCCTCTTCTGAGAGCAAGTGGATACCCTGACGGTGATGTCAACAGTGAGACCGGCTACTCCCCATTTCCAGGAAATATAAACCAAGTAATCATTTTTCATACTTATCTCAGTGTTGTCATCCTCCCTCCCAGCCGTGGAATTCGCCTTTTTAATTATCTATTGTGTGGCTGATTTGATAGTTTACTTATCTGCATTATTATCATGTCATATGGTGTGAGCTTTCAGATCATTATGCATTATGTTTGGAAATTTGAATACTAGATATTTCAGGCTTTGATAGCAATGTTTTAGTTGTGATTGGTGTTATATGACATCATATCCTTACATAGTTGAACTGCATCATGATTATGCCACGATTGCATAGTGACAATCTTTTTCTTTTCTTCCAGTTGATTTTAGAACTTGGTCCTTACATTGAAGAACTCACAAAAACAGGAGGTGCCATACAGGAGTTTGTTAAC
>Ga0209282_1001678_pt1 | contig 12323 bp, 13 predicted proteins | sample Mtrugardesep15_FD_187529 | JGI IMG/M metagenome (GOLD analysis project Ga0209282, IMG submission 187529) | Root nodule microbial communities of legume samples collected from California, USA - M. trunc garden sep15 (SPAdes) (version 2) | ecosystem: Host-associated > Plants > Roots > Nodule...
ACAGGCCAGATCACGCGATGCAATCCATGACGAACTGCGCCACATTCTCCAAGCCGTCACCCCACAGGAATGCGCAGCCTACTTCAAAGAGGCGGGATATGAACGGGCTTAAATACATACCGCTCTAGAGCACGTCCACTTTAATCCGGATCATATCCTGCTGCTGCGAAGTAGTTCGCACACTCTTGCGGCTCGAAGAGTTTGACGATGTCGCCAACGGTGTTCCACAGGGCGTCGACGGAGCGTTCGGCCCTTGCCCGCAGAAGCGCCTTGAGCTTTGAGAAGGCGTTTTCGATCGGGTTGAAGTCGGGGCTGTAGGGCGGGAGATAGAGCAGCGTGCAGCCGGCGGTTTCTATGGCCTGTCGGATGCCATCTGCCTTGTGGTCGGCAGGTTGTCCATGACGACGATGTCGCCGGGCGTGAGGGTCCCACGAGAACCTGCTCGACATAGGCCCGGAAAGCCACTCCATTCATCGTCCCGTCAAGGACCATCGGCGCGGTCATGCCGGAGAGCCTGAGCGCCCCGGTGAACATCGTGGTTTTCCAATGATGGGGTGGACGCCCCCGACGGCACCGATATGCCAGAAATGGAGGTGTGCTCAGAAACTCAGAGGAGGCGCCCACGTCGGAAGTTAGCACCATCGCCTGGATCTGGCCAAGAATGTCTTTCAGGCACACGGAGCGAGCGCTGCGGGAGACCGCAGGGAGCTAAGACGCGACCAGGTACTGGGCTTCTTTGCAGCTCAGCCGCCTTGCCTTCTAGCGATGGAAGCATGCCCCGGCGCCCATTATTGGGGCCGGCAGATCGGGAAGTTCGGCCACACGCTCCGGCTGATCGCACCTGCCTATGTGAGGCCCTTTGTTAAACGGCAGAAGAACGACATGTCGGACGCAGAGGCGATCTGCGAGGCGGCGCAACGCCGGACGAGGCGCTTTGTAGCCGTGAAGAGCGAAGCCAAGCAGGCCTCTGCTGTGATCTTCCGGACCCGCGATATTCTGGTCGGCCAACGTACTCAACTCATCAACGCGATCCGCGGCCATCTTTCCGAATACGGTCTGATGGCGCCGCAGGGTCCTTTCCATGTCGAGCGCCTCATCGAGCAAATCGAGGATCCTGCATCGAGTGTCCCGGAGGCCGCTCGCTCTTGCCTTGTCCTCCTCGTTGAGGGGTTGCGTCATTTGCAAGAGCAGATCTGCGTGCTGGATGCTGAGATCTCTGCCCGCGCCAAGGCAGACGACACGACCCGGCGTCTGATGACTGTGCCTGGGATCGGCGCCTGATCGCGACCGCGATAGAGGCGGCGTTCCTTCCAGGGAATCAGGTGATGTTCAACATCACCAGCCTGCCGTGACCGCCTCTCTCAGTAAATTTTCAGAACCTTCAGCACACTACCCCGCTTGGCCGGGTTGGTATCCGGCCGATGACTTGGAGGTGAGAGTCCTCTGCGGGCCCTGGTGATGGGAACCGCTAGCCGAACAGCAAGGGCGTCGTCGTGAGGCGAGGTCTGAAGGAAGCTGCAGGCAAATTGCCGGCCTGACGAGCAGGAAGTGCATATGAGGCGTCCGCATCCGGGCGAAGGGGCCAAAGTACCCGAAGCCCGATATCACCCGGAGGGTGCGGGCGTAGATGCGACAGGTATATGGCACGAAGGTGACGCGTCTTACCTTGGGAGGTCTGCCGACCTGCCCCTGGTTTCAGGTGTGGTGCCAACGTCGAAAGGTGTCGGGATGGGGCGGCAGAAGTCAGCATACGCCGTAGTAGCCGGACCAAGCGGTGAAGGGCGTGCCGGACGGAGGCCGGTCTTTCGATAGTGAGAACAGACGCAGAAGACGGAGTTGAGATGCTCCGTGCCCCGATGCCGAGAGTAGCGGCCGGAAGCCGCGAGGGCAGGTATTGAGTGCGTCAGACACCACGGCAAGACCGTCATCCTCTCGACCGGAGGCGAATGAGCGACTGATGGAGACGATCCTCGGCCGCGAGAACATGATGGCGGCCTACCGCAGGGTGGTGGTGAACAAGGGTGCGCCGGGCATCGATAAGATGACGGTGGACCAACTGAAGCCATACCTTGCGGAACGCGCGCATCAAGGAAGACCTGCTGGCGGACCGTCCAGGAGCGAAGACATGCTCTTCGCTGCGTCCGTGATGCCGACAGAGGGATCGAACAGTGTGCTGCTGACTTTTCATACGGTGAAGCTGCCGGTCTGTCCGTCAAGAGCGCAGATGTCAGTAAACGTACGGCCTGAATCGACACCAATTCGATATGTTGATTGTTTCGCCGCTGAATTCGTCATGCTCTTCACGCGTTCCCCGGTAGCTATGTAATTGCCACGATTGGCGCCAGGAATAGTCACTTTAAATATCAATGGACTCAATTTAAGCTATCAAGAAATGAAAACGATCAGCGATCTAAATGCGAACCGCAAAACTAAATGGTGAGACAGCCGGGGCAGGGACGAGAGACCTCGCGCATCAAATCGAACGCGATATCAACGTCGGCAGGGTTAGCCCCGGCTCTTGGCTGAAGCAAATCGATCTGGAAAGGACCTACGGGGTGTCGCGGCTGTCGGTGAGGCAAGCCCTGGAGAGATTAGCTGAGCGGGGCCATGTTGAGCTCTTCCCGAACCGGGGCTACCGCGTGAAAGAGTTTGATCTCCAGCGGTTTAACAACATCATCAACATTCGCGCCGTTCTTGAGGTTGCTGCTGCAGAAATGGTCGTTGGAACTGTTGATGCTCAAAGCATCGAGAGACTACGTTCCCTCGCCGATCAATTCAAAAGCGCTGTTTCGACTGGAACTTCTGCCGACCAGGAAACAGCCAACCGCGCGTTCCATCAGGAGTTTCTTCGGACTTGCGCGAACCGCGAGATGATCGACCTCATCTTCGATCTCCGAGACCGCATTCCCGTTGCGGTTCAGCGCGAAAAAAACAATGCCGTGATGCTTCAACGCTCCGCGCAAGAGCATTTCGAGATGACCGAGCTACTCGAAAGGGGAGATAAGTCGGGGCTCGCTGATCTCGTTCGCCGGCACGCGCTTGGTTCTCTTCTGCCGACAAACCCATAACGACGGGTCTAATCTGTTTGCAATCAAGTAGATCAGGCTTTGTCCCCATCAAGTATTTTGCCTTCGCGGCGAAACCGGTCTGTACGGTAATGTGGATTCTGAATATTTTGGTACATTGAGACGTCTGGAGGTCTTTCGTGGCGGAAGACAGTGTTGAGATCATTGACGAGGATAGCACGTCCACCGCGTCAAACCCGCAGCCTGCCGATCGGCAGGCGCTGCGTGCAGAGATCGAAAGGCGGTCTGCCGGGCAGAGGTTGACGCCCGCACATCGTCGAATTGCACAGCAGATGATCGAGAATAGCGCGCAGCTTGGCTTCCTCTCCAGCATGGAGTTGGCCGAAGTCGCAAACGTCAGTCAGCCGTCGGTGACCCGATTCGCGGTCGCTCTAGGATTTGGCGGTTATCTGGAGATGAGGAAATTTCTGCGCACGGTGCAACCGGGACCCGATGTTCCCGGAGAGAGCCAGTCCAATCGATACCAGGCTGCACTCTTGGCCGAAGCCGCAAATCTCACCGAGCTCGCACAGGGTTTTGCTGGCGAGGAAGCAATCGATGAGTTCGGTAGAGCCTTGGCCGCCTCACGGCCGCTCGCCGTCGTCGGACTACGTGCGTCGGCCGGGTTGGCAACTCAATTTGCTTATTTCGCGGCGAAAGTTCACCCAGACATACGCCTGCTAGCTTCCGGTGGTTCGCTGATCGAAGATCAGATCGAGCAATGCTATGCAGCTGGTGGCCGCACCATGCTTGTGTTCATGATGCCCCTTTATCCTCGGGAGACTTTGAAGGCCATTGAACTTGCCCGCAACACGGGCATGAAGATCGCGCTTGTGGCAGATGCGGGGTTCACGGATCACGAGGGTATTGCCGACTACCTGTTGACGCCGCGAGTCGACAGCAGATTGGTGTTTGATTCCCATGCCGCAGCTTCTGCGCTGGTATCGGTACTTCTCGATTCGATGTGCACCAACATGAACGGTGCGGCTCAGAAGCGGCTGGACGCAATCGATCGCTCGTCAAAGCGGCGCAAGGTATTCGCCAATTAGCACCGGGATTCGGTGTCGGTTACAAGCGACTCGGCCGTCGACGACGGCCGAGTCAAGATCTGTCACGATCCTGATTTTCTCACACTTCCAAAGCCTACCGTCTTGTCGACGATCACCAGTAGGATGACAGAGGCTATGATGAGGATGGTCGACATCGCGGCTACGAACGGCTCGTATTCGTACTGGAGATAAGCCCTCAACTGCAGCGGAAGCGTCGTCCAGTCCTTGTTCGCCAGGAAGACCGAAACCGTATAGTTGTTCCAGGACAGGACGAACACAATGATCAGTGACGGAATAATGCTTGCCTTGAGGAGAGGTAGGGTCACACGTCGGAGAGCTTGAGCGGGGGTAGCACCAACGCTCAAGGCGGCCTCCTCAAGTCGGACGTCGAAGTTCTCCATCTGCGCCATGACGTTTCTGACAGGGTAGGGGATCGTCACGACGATATGCGCCGCAAGGAGCACCCAGATATTGTTACCAATGCCGATCATAAATATGATCTGGAAAAGGGCGAGCGCGACGATGACGGCTGGAATGAACAGCGGGGACATCAGAAGCGATGCGACCAAAGGCTTTGCCGCCCCAGTGTAACGTTGCAAGCCAATCGCGGCCAAAACGCCGAGAGCGGTAGTCGCCACCGCTGTTATCACCCCAAGGATCGTGCTCGAGACGGCGGCAGCGAGAAAATCGGGCTTGTCGAAGATTGTCCCATACCATTTGAAAGTGAAACCTTGCGGTGGGAAGACCATGGAGGTGGGATTGAACGACACGGTAATCAGGATCAGGAGCGGCGCCAAAAGAAAGGCGAAGAAGATAACCGTGCCTACGTACCAAAGGGTCGTGCCCAAGAGAGTTTTCTGCATCGGGAGCCCTCGTTTCTATAGTGCCGGACGCTGACGGCTGGCGGAGTGAATTGCCCATTGGTAGGCTGCTAGCATCACCATCGTCACGACGAGCAGGATCATCCCGATCGTCGCTGCGAATGGAAGGTTGTTGGACACCGTGGCGGTTTCGTAAGCTGCGACACTCATAAATCGAACCCGACCACCGCCCAGCAGGATCGGAACGACAAAGGACTCGACGTTGATGCCGAAGGCCAGGACCGATCCGGCGAGGATGCCTGGCATGCTTAGAGGCAGCGTTACGCGACGAAACGCTTGAACCGGAGGAGCGCCGACCGTCATCGCCGCATGCTCGAGCTGGCGCGGGATCGACTGCAGAACGCCGTAGATCGACATGACAACGAAGGGGACTGCGACCTGTACCATGCCGATGATTACCGATGTCTCGGTGTATAGAAGAGCCAGAGGGCGGTCCGTGATGCCGATCGCGACGAGAAACTGATTGACGGGGCCGGTTCTTCCGAGAACCACCATCAGGCTCAGAGTCCGCACGACGAGATTGACCCACAGCGGCAGCATGACGAGGAGGATCAGCCACGTCTGGACGCGCGGCTTGGAGCGAACGATCAAAAATGCCCCGATATAGCCAATCACGACGGAAAACGCGGTCGCGATCGCAGCCATCCTGATGGTTCGCCATAGGAGGTCATTGAGGTAATAGCTATCCCCGAGAAACCGGGCATAGTTCGCGAGCGTGAACTCGTTGGCGACCTCACCGGTTGGGTCTGATCCCATGAAGCTCAGGACGAAAACCCAGATCAGCGGAAGGTTAAAGAAGGCGGCGAGAAGGGTAATCGCCGGCAAAAACAGAATGCCGGGTCGTTTCATTTGCCTCTCCCTTCGTTGGGGAGCACCCTGGCGGAACAAATGATGGCAACAGTATCACCCTCGTTAAGAGCAGCATCGCCGCTACGGCGTTTGACGCGCATATGTTCGTCACCGAGCCGAACGATGTAGTCGCTCGACTGGCCGAAGAACATCAATCGCTCGACGGTTCCCCGAAGCGCATCTGGGTTCAACTGGCTTTCGAGCTTGCTGAGGGAAATCCACTCCGGTCGCACGAACGCGACTGCCTTGCCGCCGGTGATCGGCCCATCAGATTTGATTGCGACGGCATTGCCATCCTGAAGCACGAGTTGACCACTATTGCCGCCACCGATATCTCCTTTGAAGAAGAAGGCTTCGCCAACAAACCGGGCCACATATTCCGAGACCGGCTTGTTGTAGATGTTGTCTGGCGTATCGAGCTGCTCGATCACGCCTTTGTTCATGACAACAATCCGGTCGGATAACGAAAGAGCCTCCTCCTGATCGTGGGTAACGAAGACCGTCGTCAAGCCGAGCGTGCGCTGGAGTGCCTTTAGCTCGACTTGCATGTCCTGGCGCAGGTTCTTGTCGAGAGCGCTGAGAGGTTCATCGAGGAGTAGAACGTCTGGCTTCAGCACGATCGCGCGGGCAAGCGCCACGCGCTGCTGCTGTCCACCAGAAAGCTGCGACGGAAGCCGATCAGCAAAAGCTTCCAACTGTACCATTCGAAGCGCGTCTGTCACTCGCTGCTGAAGCTCGTCCTTTGGCGTCTTTCGCAGCTCGAGACCCATGGCAACGTTCTTGAAGACCGTCAGGTGAGGCCACAAAGCGAAATTCTGGAACACGAAGCCGATCTTGCGTTTCCACACCGGATGGTTTGTCACCTGCCTGCCGGCGATCACTATATCGCCGCTGGTGGGGCTTTCGAGACCAGCAATAATTCGCAAAAGCGTGCTCTTGCCGCAGCCGGAGGGTCCGAGGATCGAGAGAAACTCGCCTTCACGGACATCGAGGTTGATATTGTGGAGCGCCTTGAAGTCGGCCCAACTCTTGGAAATTTCTTTTACGCTGATCTCGCCCATTGCGTCATCACTTTCGTTAAAAAAGAGCCCGACGAGGTGCTCGCCGGGCTTTCGGTTAGCGGGCGACGACTTCTTTTTCCCAACGCTCTTTCCAGGCGTCCATTTTCGGCACGATCTTCTTCCAATCGGAAATGAGCAGCGAATTCACGACGTCATCGCCATAGGGAACATCAACGCCGGTCAGATCGAGGTCGGCGCGGGCGGGCGTGTAGCCGAGATCCGTTGCATAGGTCTTCTGGCTCTCAGCCGTCAGCAGGTAGTTGACGAACTCCATCGCAAGCGCAGTGTTTGGGCGACCCTTGACGACATGCACGGTGGAAACAAGGCCGATGGCGCCTTCGGAAGGAACGGCAAACTTCAGCGAAACGCCCTGCCTGTTTGCCCAGTCAACGCGACCACGTAGCCAGCGTGCCATGACCACTTCGCCTGTCCGGAACAGGTCAAGCAGCTGCGGATGTTGGCTATAAAAGACGTTGATATGCTCGCCGAGCTCAGCCATTTTCTTGAAGCCCGGATCGATATTGTCTTCGCTGCCGCCATTCAGCTTAGCCATCAGCACGAGCAGCTCGATGTCTGCCGCATCGAAACCTGCCGTGGTTACGGCGCCGGAATACTGATCCTTCCAGAGGTCCAGCCACGAGGTCGGGGCCGGGCTCACGTCGTTCGGATTGTAAGCGATACCGTACTGGCCGAAATTGGTGATGACGCCGTACTCGGAAAACCGCGCTTTCGGGTAGAGACTGGACAGGTTGGTGACGATCGCCGGATCGAGCTTTTCGAATGCGCCTTGCGCTTCACCACGATAGGCCCAAGCCATATCGGCGTGAACCACATCAAGCTCCTTCGCCATCGCCTTGGCGAGGCCATCGGCTCCCGAAGCGGGCACAAACGTCACCTTGACGTCGTTTTCCTTTTCGAAAGAGGCGATGTTCTTCTTGATCGCTTCGGTGTAAGCGCCGCCGAATGCGCCGACCACCAGCTCTTTGGGCTGCGCCAGAGTCGAGCCGGCGAGAGCAAGTGAGATTGCAGCAGCAGAAAGTATTGTCTTCACGTGTGTTCCCCTTATTTTTCCTGGGTTGCCTAAATCAATGTATGGGTAATTTAAATCAATAGTCAAATGAAAAATCTCATACATTATGATGTGGGAAACCATCTCAGTGCACAATGACTTCGCTAGAGAAATGGTTCTCGGTCATCCTTTGGCTCTAGGGTAAGATCATGAACCTCATCGGCCTCCACCAGAGCTGCGATACAAGGTCCTGAATGACGGCCTTAAACCGTGCCTGGATCCGATCGCGGGATCGGTGTAACCCACCTTCCACCAGCTTTTTACCGCCAATCCAGGCGCAATCCGGCTGGGGTTTCCCTGCGAAAATCATGTGATCCAGCACTGACCTATCATCCAACCATGGATGATCAGCAGTAGCGAGTGAGACGAGGTCAGCCGGGGAACCGACGGAAATCTGCGAACTGCCCGCGAGCGCCCGATTTCCGCCGTGGAGCGCAAGGTCGAACAAACGCTAGCCCGTCGACCCTTCCGGATGGGCGATAACATTCCTGCTCATCAGCCGGTCGAAACTGCTGACCGAATTGATGAAGCGGCGCTGCCCTTCGGACGGCGCCAGCCCGCCTAAGCCGGAATGCGCATAGAACACTGGCAGCAAGGTCATCGCGACCCCTGTTTGCTCCGCCGCAGCGCAGATCCGTTCGGCCATCTCCGCGATGTTGGAATGCTCTTTCCCGTCACGGTCATGATGGAGATAGTGAAACTCCCCGACACGCCCGAACCCGGCCTCGAGCATTTCCATGTAGAGCTGGGCTGCGACGGCCTCGACCTGGTCCGGCGACATCGACAAAGCGAAGCAATACATAACCGTTCGCCAGCTCCAGAACGAGTCGCTTCAGCTTCCTCTAAGCTCCGTCAAACCGGCCAACGCGCGCTGGAAAGCATGGCTGTGCAGGTTTGGCATCGCCGGAAGAACGAAAGCGTGACGCTCCACGCCATCGATTGCCGCTGTCTGATCGGTTGATACCGAGGCGACCCGGCCTTCTTCCACCGCAATCGCGACATTTCTGGCCCAGCCGGCAGGGAGTAGGGCGTGATCTGCGTGAATGATTTTCATGCTCGCCTTTCGATGAATGAAATTTTCCATCTTGTTTGATATACGAATATATATATACATAATCGGAACGAGCAACCATTTTTTGAATGATCGGAGCCTCCAAATTGATACGCGTTTGGAGAAATGCACGCGTCTATCCAGCCACTGCAGACGCTCAGGTTCTCGACAATGCTGCTGTTGTCGCTGAAGGCGATCGACTGACCTTTGTGGGGCCGGAGAGCGCACTTTCGGCAGACTTGCAGGCTGTTGATACAATCGATTGCGGCGGTCGGCTTATCACGCCGGCGCTCATCGACTGCCATACACACATCGTCTTCGGCGGCGACCGGGCGATGGAGTTCGAGATGCGTCTTAAGGGCGCGACTTACGAAGAAATTGCCCGCGCCGGCGGTGGTATTGTCTCGTCGGTGTCGGCGACCAATGCCCTTTCCGTTGAAGGCCTCGCTCAGGCTGCGTTGCCAAGGATTGATACGCTTCTGGCTGAAGGCGTCTCGACGCTCGAAATCAAATCGGGCTACGATCTAAGCATAGACGGCGAACTCAACATGGTGCGAGCGGCGCGAGCGCTCGAGCAGGTTCGACCCATCCGGATCGTCACGACTTATCTCGGCGCTCATGCCACCCCGCTGGAATACAAGGGTCGGCACGGCAACTACATCGCAGACATCGTGCTTCCGGGTATGGACAGGGGGCACGGCGAGAAACTGATCGACGCGGTCGACGGCTTTTGTGAGGGAATTGCCTTCACTGTCGACGAGATGCGTCGTGTCTTCGACCATGCCAAGGCGCTTGGCATTCCGGTCAAGCTGCATTCCGAACAACTGTCGAAATTGGCGGTGCCAAGATGGTGGCATCTTACGGCGCGCTGTCGGCAGACCATCTCGAGTATCTCGATAAAGAAGGTGCCGAGGCCATGGCAAAGGCGGGGCAGTGGCCGTCATCTTGCCGGGCTCCTTTTACGCCATCAACGACACCCGGAAGCCACCGATCCAGACGCTGCGCGATGCCCGGTGTAAGGGTAGCAATCTACCGGCTGCAATCCGGGCACGTCGCCGCTGACTTCATTGCTACTGACGATGAATATGTCGGCAACCCTGTTCCGACTGACGGTCGAGGAGTGCATTTGCGGCGCCACGCGAGAAGCGGCGCGGGGCTTTAGGCATCCTCGACACAACCGGCACGCTAGAAGAAGGTAAGCAGGTATCAAAATGACGATTGTCCTCCGCCCCGGCAGTGTGCCGCTCAATAGCCTTTCTGATTTCTACTGGAACAATGGTTCTGCGAAGCTGGATCCAAGCTTCGACGCCGCCGTTCTCAAAGGAGCGGCGCGCATCGCCGAGATTGCAGCAGGCAACGCCCCTGTCTACGGGATCAACACCGGGTTCGGAAAGTTGGCCTCGATCAAGATCGACGCTGCAGATCTCGCCACGCTCCAGCGCAACCTGATCCTCTCCCATTGCTGTGGCGTTGGAGCTCCGCTTCCCGAAAGCGTCGTGCGCCTGATCATGGCTCTCAAATTGATCTCTCTCGGTCGCGGTGCGTCGGGTGTGCGGATCGAGCTCATTCGACTGATCGAAGGCATGCTCGAAAAGGGTGTCATTCCGGTCATCCCTGAAAAGGGGTCGGTTGGTGCGTCGGGTGACTTGGCGCCCCTCGCTCACATGTCAGCAACGATGATGGGCGAAGGAGAAGCCTTCTTCGACGGTGTCCGTATGTCGTCTAAGGACGCTCTGGCAAAAGCCGGGCTCTCGCCGGTCGTCCTAGCAGCGAAAGAAGGATTGGCGCTCATCAACGGTACGCAGACGTCGACGGCGCTCGCGCTCGCGGGCCTTTTCCGTGCACACCGTGCCGCACAGTCGGCACTCGTAACCGGAGCGCTTTCGACCGACGCCGCTATGGGGTCTTCGGCGCCGTTCCATCCGGACATCCACACGCTGCGTGGCCACAAGGGACAGATCGACGCTGGGGCCGCGCTCCGCAAGCTCCTGCATGGCTCCCAGATCCGCGAGAGCCACATAGAAGGCGACGAGCGTGTCCAGGATCCCTATTGCATTCGATGCCAGCCGCAAGTCGATGGAGCATGCCTCGATCTTCTGGCATCGGTCGCCCGCACCTTAGAAATCGAAGCCAATGCGGTGACTGACAATCCGCTCGTGCTATCTGACAATTCAGTCGTGTCCGGCGGCAATTTCCATGCCGAGCCTGTGGCATTTGCTGCAGACCAGACGGCACTTGCAATCTGCGAGATCGGTGCGATTGCCCAGCGCCGTATCGCATTGTTAGTCGATCCAGCACTCTCCTATGGCCTGCCGGCATTCCTGTCGAAGAAGCCCGGGCTTAACTCCGGACTCATGATCGCTGAGGTCACTTCGGCTGCACTGATGTCGGAGAACAAGCAAATGTCGCACCCTGCATCGGTTGACTCGACGCCGACCTCCGCCAACCAGGAGGACCACGTCTCGATGGCCTGCCACGGCGCCCGCCGGCTTCTGGCAATGGCCGACAATCTATTCGGAATTCTCGGGATCGAAGCGCTTGCGGCCGTACAAGGTGTGGAGTTGCGCGGCCCGTTGAAGACCAGCCGGGAACTGGAGAAAGCTGTGGCGGTATTACGCTCTGCTGTCCCCGTGTTGGAAGATGATCGCTACATGGCAACCGACCTCAAGGCCGCAATTGATGTGGTCGCCAGCGGTGAGCTTATCGCGTCAATCTCCTCTGGCATCCTCCCAGTCCTAGAGGCGTGACGCAATGGCGGCCTTCGAGGTTCATCAAGGGTCGGTCGTGATCGGGTTGCCCGCACACTGGCACTGACGTGCCAGTGGCCATTCGGGATCCTCAGAGTATCAGGAGGCATCTTAGGCTGAGGTTCTTGCCATTGCCGGTATGTGCGAGCTCGTTTCGCCAAAGCATGACTAAACGACAAGAGCTGTTGCGGTTCACAAGCCAGTCCTTGAGTGCGGTCAGGCGAGCGCTCTGCAGACAGTCGTATATCGGGGTCCCACGGTGCTCGTAGATCGTAGATCCAGTTTGTTCTTAAGGACGCCTCCGTCCGCAGGCTTCCTATGAGCCGAATTGGGGACTGTCAGGAATTCTGTGCGGTGGGCCATGATGATGAAAAGGAGCGAATCATCACATGGCTATCGAGAAAGAACTTCTGGACCAGCTCCTCGCTGGACGTGATCCATCCGAGGTTTTCGGCAAGGACGGTTTGCTGGACGATCTGAAGAAGGCGCTTTCAGAGCGCATCCTCAATGCGGAGCTTGACGACCATCTCGACGTCGAGCGCCTGGAGGGC
>Ga0209282_1001679_pt1 | contig 12320 bp, 8 predicted proteins | sample Mtrugardesep15_FD_187529 | JGI IMG/M metagenome (GOLD analysis project Ga0209282, IMG submission 187529) | Root nodule microbial communities of legume samples collected from California, USA - M. trunc garden sep15 (SPAdes) (version 2) | ecosystem: Host-associated > Plants > Roots > Nodule...
GTTTATTGTTGTCGGAGACCAAATTGGGCCACGAGAAAAATGTGAAGGGTCAAATCGGGTCTACACTCTTAACATAACTAACAATATTGACTTTGACCTATTTGCAAGAGGGATTTAGCTCATCATAGCGAAACAAAGTACAATACAAATAATCAACAAAAAGAGTGAACAAAACAGTATCTAACTGACATAACTACAAATAGTTAAATACCATTTGATTCAACTTTTGCAGGTGAAAAATATTCCCGAAAAATCCACTATAGATTTGTTCTTCACTCTTCACTTCAAGTTATAAACTTTCTAAGGTCCTGCAACAACGAAACAACAGAGTTAAACGCGAAAAATTAAATTAAATATATAAATTAATTAATTAAGAAGAGTGGATTAGTATTCACATTACATTAATATTATATTATTATAATCATAATAAACAAACAAAAAAGCTGATACTACATATCAAGCAATGAAATTGAATACACCAAACAAAATTCATAGAAATCAAATAAAAATTTAAAATTCAATATTATAATAGCTAATATTTGAGCTCAAGAATTGAGAGTAAGCGGTTACCTTAGAAAATGGTGAAAAAATTGATAGCATTGAAGATGCGGAAAGGTTACACGATCTGTACCATCGGAGATGATCGGAACCCTAACCGGAGATTTTTACAACGGCGGAGAAAGCAGAACGAAAGAGAGAGGAATAGGGTGTGTGAGGAGCACTCGATTTTTTCTCATCTAGGTAGGTGGTAATAGGATATGAACCTCAATTGAGGAAATGTCGTGGTTGGGTTTCTCGATCATTTACACGTGTGTTTCTTTGATGAATCTGAACCCTTCGTTTTGCGAAGGACTAATTGGTTGGTGTTGGATAAACAACTATTACTACATGGAGATTTAGAAGAAATGTCCACATAAATTGAATTTTTGTTTTGATGATGAAAAGTTTAGATGAGTTGGATGATGGACTTTACCTCCATCATAGTGTTGTATTATTAGATACGAGGTCATCACGTTACTGTGAGACTCGAACTCAGATTTTTGTAAAAGTTAATCCGACCTTTATCAGTTAGACAAACCTAGGATACAAAAATGAAATTTAATAAATCAAGTGGTTGTATTCAATGAGTTTCGTTTAGGAAAAATTGTTCGAAAGAAGCTCTACAATAGAGGTGAAATGATATTTTAACTTTTATAACCTCATTCTCGAGATCTTTAAATTGTATTTTAATAATAATGATAGATTTAAGGGTTGTTGCTATCTTATAAATGCAGGTGTTTGAACTCGTTGAGACGGTAGGGATATTTGTTCAAATTACATGGGTGGCACGGCTAGTTGCAGCTTTGTTGTCTCGTTTGTTAACTCGTTGCTGTTAAGGCGGGAAAGATGGAATACACATTTGGCCAATTAGTGTACAATTGTTTTCAATTAATATGTGTAGGGTTATCTAAGCCTTACTAAAGGTGGAATATGTAATGGAAGCTAAAGCTCTGAAAAATGTTGAATTAACGATAACAATAAATTTACAAATTTCTTTTTTGAAGCAATAATTTCTACTACCTCCGTCCCTAATTATAAGACCCTTTTGAGAAAATTTGTTGTACTTTTTTATAAGACTCATTTGCTATTTCGAACAACATTAATTATTTCTTTACATGCATACCCCTATTTATTATTTATCTTTTTCTTCAATCAGCAATAGATAACATATGGAAAACACAAACTAACTAACTAACTCTCTCTCTCTCTCTCTCTCTCTCTCTCTCTCTCTCTCTTAAAGAAACAATAGTGATTACAAACAACTTCAATACAAATATCAACTTTCTTAATTCCCGTGATTTTAGGAAAAAGGTTTTATATATAGGGACAGAGGAGGTAGTATAAAAAAAAGGTTGTGAAACAATTTATAAATTTATTGTTAAGGGTTACCGACGTCAAGATCATAATATCAATTTAATGATTATGCTGCCTCATTAAGTATTTTTCTAAAGACGTCAATAATTTATGATTTTGGTCCTTGTGAGCTTAGCTCAGTTGGTAGTAACATTGCATAGTATATGAGTTTGGATCTGCTTCAGTTTTCCTTTTTGTTTTGTCGATGTGTGACATATGGCTAAATAAAATTCTGCGACTCACATTAAAAAGAGAAACCAAAACAATGTTCATTTTCTTCTCAACGACTGGTTCTTTTTTCTCCCTTTCCTCTCAATCACATCTTTGTAGCCATTTTTAAGGGGAATCACACATATCGATTAAACTAAAAGGAAAACTGGAGTAGATCCAAACTCTACTGGGGGTTTGAACACCGAACACTTTATTTATTCACATTGAAAAAGAAAATTTACAGATTAGACTATTTGACACAAAAAAAAAATGATTGTGTGGCCTCACTATTATAATAGGGAAATGCTCAATCTCACAAAGATCTCAACGCAAGAGCATCATGAACCACGCGGTAAGGCAATTTGCCTGTTTTATTTCTATTTTCCTATGACACATGTTGTATTGTCGTTTCTCTCTCTTGCTTTATCTCTATTTTCTTCTACCACAACCGATTCACCTTTTATAGTTCCGACACATCTATAGTTGAGAGTTGAATAATTTGTGACAAAAGATGATTCAATTCTGCTTTGTGTGTGTTTTCACATCTCTGTGCAATTTTTGCTGCATTATTTAGCCACAAGTATGTCTTACTGATGAGAAGAAATTTTGGTGTGTATGAGAAGTGGAAAGTATATCGCAACATCTAAGAGTAATACTAAAAGGTTCATCATCAAGGGCCTCAATTTCAATACTAGCGGTGGTTCCTATTATTAAAAATACTTTTGGGAAATAAATAAAAACAAGAGTTCTTGAAAAATTCGCACGAAATGCAGTCGCTATATATAGCACTGCTCATTATAGTAAGACTCAATGGATTTTGAGACAATTGCAGAGGAAGGAGATGAAGAATGTGAATCGGAAAAAGTAAAAGATATTGTAGAGAATCCTCTACAATAGAAGATATTGCAGAGGAAGGAGATGCGCATCATGAATCTTGTATGTTTTTATTTATCTTCATTATACATCAGAACCATGGCCTTCTTTTATTTTCGTTTTTTTTACAATGACGGTAGAAGAAGCATGCATGCATGCTTACAGTCTTGTTCCTTCCTTGCATGCATAAAAGTAATACTCCACTGTGATGTGCATAGTAATATAAAAACAATACTCCTATGATGCGTATGCTAATAGAAAATAAAGTTGAATGCTCTTAAGGTGCAAAAAGATAATCAAGTTTAATGCTTTTAAAGTGCAAAGATACAACAAAAACAAATAATACAAAAGCAACTTCTAATGACAAGTACACAAAAAGAAATAAAGATATTATTCTAAATAATGAAGAACTTCTTGCACCAATTGAGGGTCACATTTTAATTGCTTGGGCAACTTTTCTTGACGTTGCAACATAAAAATATACGATTTGACTTTATTGTTGAAAATTCTTCAAATGATTTCTTTGGATCGGATACTGAGTTTTAAAAAAATCATGCCCGAATGCAAACTTAAAAATATAAGATTTGACTTCACCGTTGAAAATTCTTCAAATGATTTCTCAGTTGCCTTCAAAAAATCATCAATAGCTTTAAGTGACTCTTTATGTTGTAATGATTAAATAGCTCTAAAAAATCCAAGATCTAAAATATTTAAATCCGGAGAATTTGGAGGTTGACACTTCAATCAGATATCAATTCCATCTTGTGAAGCTACTATGCGGAAATCTTCATCATCATCATCAGGGGCAAACGTGAGTTCTTGCATTGTCTTGTTGAATAAATATTGGATGACATATATATCCTGTCTTAGCCATGTTTCCTTGATGGTGGGTAAGACTTTACCAAGCAAACTCAACTAAATTTGCCATCAACACATACCCGTGTCACTTGATAAAGAAATTTGGAGTGTTGAAGGAGTTTGATTTTGATCACCGTCATCATTTAACTCTAATAAAATATTATTATTGTAAAATAATTAAGGATATAACATAAACTAAAAATATAAAACATAAAACGACAAAAAAAAATACCGGTATTTAAATTTGATTCATATAATGTGTCTCCTATATATTTATCATCTTCCATAAATACCTCATCATTTAAGTCAAAAAGAAAGGAGCTTGACGAAGAAATTGGAGGTAATGAAGCACTAGAAGTTTCAATGGCATCACCATCTATATATGTATATAAATAAATAAAAATTAAAAAATTTAAAATAGTCCACTACTTAAAATATTCCTACAAGAAGGAGAAAAACATACCATATTTATTGTACCAATTTTTTTAAAAAAATATACCAGTATTTAAATTTGGTGCCGGAAAAAAATTCTCCCATTTGTGTATCATTCTCCAACAATATATCATCATTTAAGTCAAAAGGAAAATTATTTGATGAAGAATTTTGAAGTAATGGAATGGAATAACTTTGATTGATGTCAATCTCAAATTTTGTAGGAATGACATTTAGATCTATTTCTCTTAAAGCCATTCTATGTTTTTTTTCTTATAGAAATTGTCTATTAGACACCGTATTCTAGTTTTTATAAGACTAAATTGGTGGGAAATTAAAATGAAGTTGGCTGCTGTAAACATAAAAAGTTGGTGAAACAGATACGAATAAACATCTAGGACGAATGGAGTCATTCTAAAAAGTTTCAAACCAAAACTAATAAATTGAGGCTAATTCAATTGTGTATAAGTGAAATAAGTGATAAGGAAAATGTGAAGAAGTATCTTCAGAGGAAATTTTTTTAAAACTTGATTATTGTTGTTAATTTTCTTTTTCTTGATGTCTAACAATAAATTTTCATCCTTCTTCTACATCTCATGTTTTCCTAATTTTTACAAATATTTACTATTTTGCATCTTAATTTTGATAGATAATGTTTTGTTTCTGATGGAGAAGAAAAATATGGAATTGATTTAATATTAAAGGGTGTATCATTAAGTTGATGGAATTTTTTGTTATCAATTTTACGCTAAGATTTTCGTCGAGAGGACGGCGAAGAAGTTAGACGAAACAACATTAAAATTATATTCCTACCTTATAACTCTAATCTTTTTGAATTTTAAAATTGATGATGTTTTTCCTTAAAAAAAAATAGATGATGTTTTTGTCCAATTCAAAAAGGGGTATGTCACTAATGTACACCTTCATAAAAAAAGAGTCGCCGTGTTACAACATACATACATACAAACATAAATACATACATACATTAACACACTTGTAAAATTATGAAACAAAGTTTTAAAATAGTAGGTTTTATTTAATTAATGTATCAAAATCAAATTAAAACAAAGTATACATGTTTCAAACTCTTGATTTCGGAAATAATTAAAGATTGTTGTAAGGGATTAAACTAAGTAATAACTTATAAATATCCAATTATGTATTTATTTTTTAATTTGAAATATTTTTTTAATTGGAATTAAAATATTATATTATATATTTATTTAATTAAAAATATCCCTTAAAGAGATTAAAAATAACCTCAAAATTACAGTATGGAATCTCTTCAACTCAAACATAAACATAGCTGGAAGAAATTGAAAATTTGGCTAGATAATGTGCACCTTGATTAGTTACACACCTCACGTGAGAGAAAACAATGTTATTAAATTGGAGCTCAGCTTGACATCATTAACAACTATTGTTTACAAATAGGATAATGCAAGATGATATCGTTGATAGTTATAATGACAACGTCAGAGCCTGCTCTGATTCTTCTACTAATGTTTAAGACCATTCCCAATATTTTATTCTTTCAATACCATTCAACACCTACTTTTTCAATTCCCAACACTCCACATCATTTTCTCTCTCTTATTCACCACTCCACATCATTTTCTCTCTCTTATTCACCACTCATTCAACTTTTATCCTCTTCAATGATTTTTTTTTCTTTCATCAGCCTACCCTACCACATTTTATTTCTTATTCTTATTTAATTTTATATTTTGGTTTTTTATTACATAAAATTACAATTATTGATTATAATTAAATTAAAAAACACTTAACAAATTTTATTTTTTGTTTTCTGTAAAAACAAAATTTATTTAAATAATTTATTTTGATTTTCTTAACTTGAGGTATGTTTTGAGGACGTTGGTTGAAAAATTGATTTAGATTTTGATAATTGTTGGGATTTTCGTAGTTAAATGGGTAATTGGAATAATTTTGGGTGTTGAAGTGATTATTATTGAGATCCATTTCACTAAAAATAAGGTTAAAACTTCACTTAGTTTGCTAATAAAAGGATAAAGATAGTGAAAAACTTGGTTTTTTTTTTCTGTGTTCAAATCAAATGAACCAAGTCTCTACTTATAGAGGAAAAAAATCATGAATTTTGGTAATTTTTTTTTTTAAAATTAATTTACATCGAAATAATTGAGGTTTAATAATTAAAATAATAAGAATCCGGACAACCAATCATAACTGAACACGTGTCTCATGTTATCCAGAAAACAGTTTCTCTCTCCAGACCCTGCAGCTTCACGCGCCGCTGTCCCCGCGTGTGCTGCACGCGCCGTTTCTGGCCAACTGAAGCGCGACACGTGTCCCTTTGGCGTCAGATTAAATTTGTTGAATCCATTCATCCTCTCTTTCATCCAACTCAGCATTCAACAAACCATTGGAGACTCATTCCTATTGAATCCTGCTTTCAACAGCCATTTTCAACAGCCATTGTACATGGTCTTAGGTTGGGTGAAATGTGTACATGCCTTAACTAGGTAAATATTTTCTTGTCAAACAAAATATCTAGGTAGAGATTATCTTCATTTTTTATTTTAAAAAGATTTCTCAAAAACATATATCTAATTAAAAAACGTTTGACAAATACGTATATCAGTTAGAAATATTAATAGAGTTAAAAACCAATTTAAAAGTGACTTATAAAGACATATTTGTCACATAGGGTCAATTTATTCCTAAGCCTACCTATATGATTAAAAGTGGCCATTTTAAACACGAATAATCTACACTTGATGCTAAATTCGATGTTACCAACATACGTTCTGGGAATATCGAGGGTTCCTCTCATGATTTTCATTAAAGTTTCACTATCTCCTTCAAATCCCACTTTCCAAAAGCAACATTCCACCGCAAGGTTCACTGTATCGTAGAGAGCCATTGCCTTCGCCATTGGCACATCCTCGAATCTGTTAAACTTCCAAGTCGCTGATGCCATGATCTCATCGTCTTCATCACGAGCAACAACCCCCATATCCCAGGTATCGTCTTCGTGTAAGCTTGCATTTGAATTCGTTTTAATATATCCAGAACGAGGTTTTTTCCACTTACCACGCTGATCACTATTATTCCTATCTAATTAGATCCCAATTCCTTACCCATAGTGGTTGCCTTGCAATACATGGGTAGTCCCCATATATGAATCTATAAGGGAATATTAATAAAATCTAGCTCCTTGGGTTAACTTTCATGTTTCAGGCTTGAACCATGAACCAAACATTTCTCACTGTCCAGGGACTACATTTGAGGATTCTAGCCATGTCAGCTTCTTTATCGAAGATAACTTGATAGTGATTGTTCCCAATTTCAGTTATCTTTAAGCCCGATGGATCACACAAGATGTCTCATAGAGTATTCTGTAGCACCACCTTAGGGATCTGTTTATTTGATATTATTTTTCCAATCAAGTTGTGTTGGCATTCCAAGATTCCATCTTTTACATAATCTTCTTTGCAGAAAAAGAAAGGAGACTTGGGACTAGGGCTTTGATAATTTGGGGTGTGAGTCTTCCCATTAGAATGTTGTTATTGATTGTTAGTTTTTCCCCCGTAATTTTGACTGTATGATTGACAATGATTTGCCATGTTGCTATACTGATAGGTATGAGCCTGATGCAGATAATTCCTTCCATGCTTCAGCGATGTACGTTTCTTCACGAACCAACTACTGAGGTTGGCCATTGGTGTTGTCCTCCCATTCAAGTGATGGGATGCTTAGATTATGGAGTTTGTCGGGCCTCTGGATATTTTGTTGTTGATTTATGTTGCCTGACTCTTGAGTTTTGAAAACCATGTCTTTACCATGTAGGTTCGCTATTGTAGAACAAACAGGGGAACTTTGAAAAAAGATAAAAGAACAAGTACCACAAGGGTGTGAAAACAAAGGAACAAGGATCTACTGTCTGATTATGGGATTGAAGAACCAGGTCAGAAGGAAAACAAAGAGGATTTATAGAGAAAAGAGAATAGAGAGATGAAACAATAGGGTGATTACAAGAAAAGATGGAGTTGGGATAAGAGGATAAATTAGGAAAAATATTGCATCAAAAACTACAGTAGAAAAAACAAAGATTAAAAGAATGAAAAAAGCCAAACAGAAAGAAAGGAGGTGAAAAAGAAGTGGCAAAACACAAGGTGATGAAGATGGTTATGAATCTTGAATCGATGAAGGTGGATCTTGGAGCAAAAGGTCTCTCATTATCAAATACGATATGCGATTAAAATTTTCTTAGATCTGAAACGTGATGATTCAAAACATGCTTTTGATGGGCTTTTCCACTTTGAAAAGTGTTCTCTAAAATCTTTATGCAATGCTATTTCTTTACTAACTTCTTTCTTTTTCTTAAAATCCTGCTCCACAATCGCAGACCAAACCTTAGGGTCAAATACCCTAATTACTATGGATCAGTGACATTCTTTTTTGGTTAAAGTGAGATTCACTCAAATTTTGTCAAAAATAGCACGAAATTAGACCCATGAACTCCTACGTAAATAATGAAGTCAACTTTGAAAATTATTTTGGAGACTCAAGTTCAAACATTAACTCACTAGAATTCACCTTTTAAGGTGAATAAAAATTAGATGTTCGAAGTTCGATTTCCGTCTAACAATGCACTGTCTCTGCCAACCGAACAATGCTTGCATTTTGTTTTATTTTGTTAATAACGTGACGTTGTATGTTATGACCCACTTAAAAAAATATCTTGTTCTCACATAGACTTTGAAAGTTTATCATCTATCAATTGTGACTAGTCGTGCACCAAAATGTATAGGGATGATTTCTCAAATAATTGTTTGGTGACATACAAAGAAATATATATTATTTTAGAGTGTAGTAAATGTAAAAGATCTTACAACTTTTTCTTTCAGTAGGTAGATTGAATAACAATAGTCATTAAACTCACTTACAAGTGGAAAAGTATGGTTCCGGTCTCACTCACATCATTCAATTTAACAATTTTAGCATTTTACGAATCGAGTTAGAATTTGTGTACTACAACACTTTTTTTTAACCAAAAAACTTAACGGAAAAACTCATACACATTAAGCGTACAAAGAATATAAATATTACTTGTATAAACGGCCCATCAATATATTAAATATCACTACAATTTTTATGATTTGAGTTGAATCCCAAGCAAATCTTTAAAATACGGAGATCACTTATAATTTGTAAGTATTGACATGTCATCCTGTACAATGGTAAAAATCTTGTAATATATAATTTTTCCTATCTCTAACATATGTTACTTTCTTCGGTGCGAAAAAAAAAGTCACCGTCATAAATAGGAAAAAATAGCTAGAAACAATTAAGAATAAAAATATAGTGTGCGCATCCAGGGAATCGAACCCTGGTCAGTACCGTGGGAGGGTACTATGATACCACTACACCAGATGCGCTTTGTGTTGTTACCTCATAACAAAACTTCTATTTAACAAAAGAAGATATCTCGCTCAGTTAAAAGTATGATTAAAAACACCTATATTTTATGTCGTTATTATTTTAAATAAAAATAATTAATTTCACACCCGCAATAATGATAGAAACTGAAAAGCTAAAGTATTTGTATTTGAAAGAATGATGAAGACATCTTAAAAACAAGTGCAAGTAAATTAATCATACCATTATTAATGTCTTCAATTTGTAAGTTGAGCTGAACGGAAATGAAATAATACTGCACTAAAAAGGAAAAGAAAACATTTCAATTTACTTTTGGATGTAATGTAGCAAACATCTACTAGTTCTCATCATCAAGGCACTCTTATATATCATGGATTCATGATACAGTAGCTTAAAAGAAAAAAGAAAAAAAAGACATGAATGAAGACATTCTGCTTAATTATCGACATCCTAGCTCAGCTCGACCCTCGTCGCCGATGGTTGTATTTCTGCATATCTTTTGGAGATCAATGTAACCAATGATAGTGTCCTCAAAAACTGCACCTTCCAGTTTAGCATCGTCAAAGGTGGAGCCTGACAAAACTGTGTTCCTAAATACAGCTCCCTGAAGATCTGCTTTCCCGAAATTAACACGATCCAACACTGCATTTGAGAAGTCCACACCTGTAAAAGATCACAATTGAGTCAGTGTCTTGTTATATGGCAAATACCAAATAGTATTAGTATGAATCACAACTTCCAAGTGGCTGAACACTTTCAAAATTGAGCATACTCATTGACAGAAGTCTCATATAAATAAACGGTTTATAAAGTTGTGCACGCTTTTTAGTAAGATCATTGAATGTCCCAATTTCTATGATAAAATAAGCTTCGTTAACAAAAGTACCCTTATTAATAGTAGGATTACTTTGTTGAGTCGAGTTATACTAAATAAGGATATATTAGTGAAATATAGTAATTAATGTTCCATTAATAATCTAAAATGGCAAATAATGCTAGACAAACAAGTATTCTAAATGTGACACTTAATAACAGACAATGGAGTAATATACATAGCATTCAACATAATGGCATAAGTTTCACAACTATTAGCAAAACATCTCTAAATTGAGCAAGTGTTGTGAAAGATGAATAAAACCAGAGGTAATTATTATCAGGACATGAGTATCTTATATTCTTGTATACCATTCAAGTTTAGTAAAGGTCTTCCAACATAAAAGTTATTCTTCATAAATATAAGTTTATACGTGTTCCAAATGTTTAGAATCGTAAGAATGTATAGAAACATGTATTTGGTCATTCATGAAGGCTAACAAATCCTCAACATTCAGACTCAGTTGATTTTGTACAAGTAAAAAGTGTTACCTTTAAAGCTGCCCCCAACTGCATAAGCCTTTGACATTACAACTTCTGTCATGTCAGCACCATCAAACTTAGCATCTGACATTAGTGCTGCAGACAGAGTCTTCCCCTTCAGGTTGGATTTTTCATTTGTAAAGTCACATTTCCGGAGATCTAATGCTTTGTCGTACACACCATTTGCCTGACCAATTGTGTTCCCAACAAATGCACGTTCGCAGCGATTGGGGTCAGTTGACAATGGGGGCAGCCTCTGCAAAAGAAGTGTGAATCACATTAGGCTAAGGCTTTCACAAATTTAAACTTAATAACATTTATAACTGACATGATACATCACTGAAACATAATAAATTTGCATATTTCATCAAAAGAAAATAAAAATGACATGTTATTAAATATTCAATACCAACCTAAATGGAAAATTGCCTTGAGCTTGATAAAAAAAATGAGATTTTGATAAAATATAGAACAATGATATACATACAAACAAGAACCAGTCACAATGAAAAAAAAACAAAAACATTGGGTTGGTAAGGAACACTACTACGAGACTTCCTAGTACAAAACCAGATATGAAAATAGTAGGTAATATTTCAAAGCTTAGAAGGACACAACCTCAGACTCTTGAGATTTATCTGAATGACCATTTGAATGAAATGATGAAGTAAATGTCTCTAAAGATGGACTAATTTTCACCCAAACTTGTAATAGGCTTCCTAACCAAACCCATGTGTAGAGGGGATCATGTGTTAGGTCTGCTATGTTACTGTTAGTGGAGAAGGTTAGTAAGTTAATTAGATTGGATTATTAGTTAGAGAAAATAGATAAGCCACGTGGCCTATAAATAGGAGCAGGGTTAGGAAGGGTATTCAGTAAGTGAACCAAATTTAGACAACAAGTGATCACTGATCAGATTATCTGGAACTAACTGAGAATGCATCTTTCATTTATTTCAATAAAGAATTCTTTCTTTCTTCTTCTATACCAGTTGTTTCCTATGACCACATTCCACAGACAATTGCCGTTAACGACAAGTGCCAAAACTTCTCAAAACCATTTGGATTTATAGATACATAGAGAAAGAAAGTCACTTTTAATTACAAGTGCACAAACTTGTCAAAACCATTTGGATCTATATTACAATGTTTTAATTTGTACCGTGTAACTTGCAAGTTTACAACTAACTTGTTAACCAAAGAAAAATTCTCCTGATCAACTGTGACACTCGGTATCATGTTCGCATGAAGAGAAACAGAAGATACATCGAGAAAGAA
>Ga0209282_1001680_pt1 | contig 12319 bp, 8 predicted proteins | sample Mtrugardesep15_FD_187529 | JGI IMG/M metagenome (GOLD analysis project Ga0209282, IMG submission 187529) | Root nodule microbial communities of legume samples collected from California, USA - M. trunc garden sep15 (SPAdes) (version 2) | ecosystem: Host-associated > Plants > Roots > Nodule...
TATTAAGATTCCATCTTGCATCTCTACTATTATTATGAATGAAATGCAATAAGTTTCTTCTTGTAAAAAAAAAACATAATTTGTAAGAATCAATTTTGCACGATTGTATCCAAACATAAAATAATTATCATTCAACTTACTTTTAACCAAAATCAATTTTGTTAAAATCAATTTTATCAAAATCAATTATAGTTGCCGCTCAACCAAACACACACTTAGATAATTAAGGATTTAGGGATTAAATTTGGAATTTAGGACTTTTAGATTTAATTTGGGGATATTGATTTTCGGTTAATGATCAAAATGACTATTTTCTACTTTCACTTTAGTCTATATAACATCTATGCACGCCACCTCATTAATTAACAAAAGTTTTCAACATCAAAGATGATAACAGAAATGCATATTCAGGGACTGAGCTTCTTTATATTTAATCATGAATCAACTTTTATGACAACAAGGTGTAAAGTGAAAGACTAAATTGATTATTTACCGATATTCAATAGTATAAATTTGTTGGACAATGTTCCTTACTTGACTTTTGTGAGTAAGAAATCAGATAATCATTACATTCCTATAACCCATGGAGTGGTCATTTCAACATTTAATTGCAACAGGGCAATAACCAAAAAATAAAAGCAAACATTTTCATTCTTTTTCTTCTCTCCTCTCCTCTAAACTTCAAAACTTCTGGCTAGGTAGTTCTCCACCCCTTCTTCATCTTTAAGAGTAGTAGCATTTTATTTTCATAGATAGTTAGATTTCTACATTTTCTGTTTCTATTCCTGATCTAACACTTTCTTCTTCTTAACTCACGCATGCTAGTTTTTCTTTTTAATCTTTTTGTAGGTGCAACTACAGTTTTTTACCCAGAATCAACAAGGTCATCATTTCTCACTCATATATGCATGCTTTGTTTATTTGTTAATGATCTTGCTTACTTTGTTGATATGTTATGCTTTACCATTTTTTTTTCCTTTTGGTTTTGAATCTTTCCCCATCGCTTGAGTTTTACTGTTTCAGTTTAGGGTTTAGTTTAGTTTTTACTGTATCTTTTATCTATTGTTTTGTTTCACTATCCTTTGCATCAACAAGGACGTCGGACACGACAATGACACACACGGATCACGGACACGACACCTTGACACTGGTAAAAATTTGAAAAAGATGAAATATTTTGAACTTAATCAAATGTGTCGGTGTTGTACATCAAACACACTTTCTTTTAGAAGTGTCAGTGCTATGGTTTATAGGGTTTAGAGGTCTTGTTATAATTCTTTGTATTTTGTATACAATACATGCACAATTACTGCACCCTGATGTTATGCTTTATCAAATTTTCCTTTTCTATTTTCCCCCCTTTCATCTCAAATCAGATCACTATTGTTTGACTTTTATTGTTTCAGTTTTATGTTATTCTCAAAATTTGGTAATTTCCCCTTTGTTGTTGTATTTTTATGGTGCTGTTTAAGTTTTATTCTACCTTTTGTATACATGCACAATGAATAAGATGTTTTAACATTTTTGGTCCTTTTGATTCATCGATGTTTTGCTTTGTCATCTGTGATTCACTTGCATTTTAATTTTTCCCCCTATTCTTTGTAGTTTAAGCTTCTGTTTTGTAGTTTTCCATTTCAGTTGCTTTACCTTTTTTTTCCCTTTTCATTACTTGTGGTTGTTTTGCTTTACCATTTGTGAATCACTTTGATTTTGTTTTTTCCCCCTATTCTTTGTGATTTAGGTTACGGTTTTGTGCCTTCATTTGTGAAAACTGAACATTTATTATGACAGTGTAGATCGATGGCAGGACCATTTGACACTGTCAAAGGGATTAATACCACCAAGGATGACTGGAAGATTGGAGTCCGAATAACAGATATGTGGATCGTTACAAACAATAATTACCATCAACATCTTGAAATGGTTTTGATGGATGCCAAGGTGAACTCCAACTAAATATCTTTTTCATTCTGATTTAATTAAAATGATTAAATGCATGTTTGGTTTTAATTTATGATTCTTGTTGTTATTAGGGGGGATAAAATTCAAGCGATAATTTTGAAGGATGACATAGCAAAGTGGGGATCAATCCTAATAGAGCAAAAGACATATGTGATGCAGAATTTCAAAGTCTTAAAGAATGATCTACAAATTAAGCTTTGTGGCCATCCCTGCAAAATGATCATTCATGGTGAGAGTGTAATTTAGGAACATCCTTTTTCAGACATTCCTCGAACTAAGGTTGAGTTTAAAACTTTTGCTGAAATACTGATCGCAAAGATGTCAGAGCCAAATGATGGTTATGCTGAAGTAGATACTCCACCTGGTGATCCTATTGATGCTATTGTGCTAAGTACATATCCAAATCTTCTTTCACAATAAAACAATGAACAGTTTTTGCAATCAAGAGCTGTTTTGACCTACACAAATGATGTAGTTGATCAAATAAATGATCATGTACTTAAGTTGATTCCAGGTATGTATAATTAGTTCACCATTTTATTAGTAGAAAGAAACCCTTCAATTATTCATTATCACGTGAACTTAAATATGAGGAGCTTTGTTTAACTTTCATTTTGTTCTACGATTAATAGGTGAAGGACGGGAGTATTATAGTGCCGACAGGTCAAAGATAAATGATGTAGGAGCATTTGACGCAATTCCTATGGAATTTCTTAACACTATCAAAACATCTGACCTGCCAAATCACAAATTCACACTCAAGATTGGGACCCCTGTAATGCTTCTAAAAGATTTAGACCCGGCTGCCTGTAATGCTTCTAAAAGATTTAGACCCGGCTGAGGGATTTCGCAAGGGTACTAGATTAATTGTTACAAGGCTAGGTCAATTTGTACTTCAGGCCAAAAGTATATCAGGAAATAATATTGGTGACCTGATATTAATTCCTCGATCAGATATGTCTCCTTCACAATCACAATGGCCTTTCAAGCTGGTTAGAAGACAATTCCCAATTGTTGTCTCATATGCTATGACAATCAACAAATCTCAAGGTCAATCCTTCGATAATGTGGGCTTATATTTACCTAAACCAAGGTTCAATAATGGTCAGCTATGCGCCACCTTTTCTAGTGTCAAAAACAAACAAGGACTCGAGATTCTAATTCATGACACAGAGAAAAAGGAAATTTCCAACACTAGAAATTTAGGTGGTCTTCAAAGAGGTTTCCTAAACCTCTAACAAGTAATACTTTCTGTCCTATATATACATATCAGATTAAATATTCTATTTACATGGTCATTTACATCTATTGCTTATTTATACTATATTCTATAACACACACAATTATATGGTTTCAATTGCTTATTAACTGAAACCTTATTTAACAAGATATTTGTTTACGGGAACCAACCTTCATGGAGATGTTTTTTGATGAGCTAGTGAATGCTGGAACCAACCTTCATGGAGATATTTAACAAGATATTTTTTATTAACTGGACCAACCTTATTTAAGAAAATAATAGTGGTTAGTGAATGCTGATGGGAACAAACACCATGTTAAACACAATGACAAGCTGAAGATCAAAAATAGTTTCAACAACTGTCTCAGTCATCAGAGTTTAAGCTTTACTTGGATTTTGTTGCTATTTTGAGTTATATTTCTAATCTATGTCATTTTCGTTTGCAATTTTAGAACATATGAAAACTCAACTAGCTCTTTGTTTAATGGTTAATATTAATGGATGCACAATATTTGATCAGATATCACTTCCCAATTTGATGTATCATTATCATTATTTCACTATGGTGCTGATATATTTATGCTGCCAAAACAATTTTAAATGTTGAGGAGAGGCATGCTTAGAATGCCTTTTTCTTGCACCAGGGGCATCCCTGGAAAGGTTTTACTGAGCAAATAATTAATGGTTGGAGAATATTACGACCTGCAAATGATTTCAACTTGGCTTTTGTTAATATTACAACATGCAATTTAGTCAATGTCACTAAGATTACTTCTTAAATCAATTGGTTGTCCAGTATTTCTACGTTTTTTTGTTGTGTACTCTTGTTACTTGTTAGTCCTTCCGTTTCAAAATGAGTGTCACTTTAGTCAAAAAAATTTGTTTCAAAATGAATGTCGCTTTACATTTCCAATACAACTTTAATTTTTTTCTTTCAACTTTACCCTCAATAAATACTCAAACTTTTCTCTCACACAATTTTCAATGCAACTTTAATTTTGTTTTTTTCTTATAAAGTAAGGGCAGTTTAGTAAAAGCGTTATATCCAATTATTATTTCATTCAATTTCTTAATCTGTGTGACAAAGCCTAAAGCGACACTCAGTTTGAAACAGAGGGAGTAGTGTTTTTGCTGCTATATTTTATGTATTTGCTTTTGGCGGTGGATTATTGTCTTTAGGGATAATGGTCATGGTGTGTACTAGTCTTGTTACTCAATAATCACCTTTCTTGAGCATAAGATAATGTTTACCTACCAATGATGGTTGATTCGGTTGGTAATGAGTTGACTCATCTGCAATATTGTGGGTTCAACTTTCGTTAGTGTTGTGCGAACCTCTTTGGTGGATGATCTATAAGTACTTTTTAAAGTGCTTGCTCTTTGAGCTATATGCGCCCTGATTATTTAATATGTCGGATGTAATATTTAATCCTTGATACTCAAAGCCAATAAAGATTGATCTCATTGGCAATTCAATTCATATCTCAAAAATGAGTTCGAATTTAGCTATCAAACTTATCAAGGATGTGAGGATAATACAAGTTAATATTCTAATAATTTCACTATTTAACTCCCCTACTCCACCCACTAAGGAAACCTTATGAATTTAGCTAAGCAAACCCACTTGAGTTAGTATGGTAGTATTGATTTGAGACTTTGGAGTATGCTCTTTCTTAAAGTAACAAGCGATTTCAAAAGAAGATAAGGAATAACATATGCATGTCTTGTTAGGATCAACTTCAGGTGGATGTTTAGGATTACATTAGTAATATAATATCATTAACAATTAGTTATTCTGATATGAAAACTCAAGAAAACCAACATTAATAGATGATTTGCAGCATCTTTTAACATCTTTGATATTTGTGAGATATTGCTCTTAGACTATGCCTTCAACATGTGCTACTTTATGCTAGCTATTATTTTTTTGAAATTAATCATATAGTAATTATGATTCATCATACTAAAAAACTAAAAGACATTGGTTAAAGTATGGGACAATTGCAACATCATGCACTTCAGGTGTAGAAACTATAAGTGGATGAATCAGCAATAATGTTCCTCAAGCCACCAACTGTTGATGCCAGCATAATACATACACCTATGTAAATTCCAGCCTGAAATAAATTGAAGACACATAAATTGATAATCAATACATTGAGAAAACAATTCTTAAATTTCTTTGGTTTCTTCATTACCCAATTGATGAACCAGTTGATGCTGAATTTCTTTGGTTTCTTGATTATCATCCACATTATGCTAGGAAGCTGAAGCAATTAACAAGCCAATAATTGACTTTTTAGTTTTAGAATCAATTCATTTTAAATTGATAATTTGACATAAGCATAGAGAGGACAAAAAAGCCTTACAAAATATGAAGTGGGGGCAAAACCAAATCCACCAAAGAATCCAAGAAGATCACCAAAGAATGGAAAAGTGACCCCAAAGAATAATGTAATAGCTGAAACATATCAACAAAGACCTATCATGAAAAAAATAATTCTTCTATCTCTACTACAGAAAATTAGTTTCGCCTCGAGTTTTGACATCTTACCTACATAAGCAGATCGAGCTACAAGTCTAAGCGCTACACCGGGAGGGAAGTTCAATCTTCGCATCATCATCCTCTCAATCAAGTCAAAAACAGGCATTGCATAAACCTGTAATATATTTTTACCCAACCGATCAGAAAAGAAAATTTAAGATCTGTTTAGTTTTCACTTTCAATTACAAAAAACGTTACGACATTTTCAAATATTTGTATAAAAGACGGTAAAAAAATATTAACGGTGTGTTCACTATTTTCACAAATTTGAGGAATTGGTTTTGCATTAATAGTTGATACCTGGTAGCTACCAACAACATGGATGAAAACCATCAAGTTAGCAGAGGCAATAAGCCATGAAGGTCTTTCAAGTGACATTAGTATATTATCATTAACAGCTTGTCCAAAAGTCCAATATCCAATGATTGCAACTGGGAAATAACATATTGCATTGATAAAATAGGCACAAATAGCACCATTCCACATTGCTATCTTTGATGGTTTTTCAGGTGTTGATGGAATTGTAGCTTGAATTTCAAGGGTCACTGCATGGCCAGCAAATGCAAATGATATTTGACCAAGTGCATTGAAGACTCTGAACAATAAATCAATTTTGCTTATTGGTTTGTATTCATAGCTAACATTGTCAATCCGACCTCTAGATAAGCAAGCCACCCAGGCTATAGTTGAATAACTGCAGTCAAAACACCACAATATTAAGGCTATAGTTAAATATGAATTTTTTATGAGGTCTTGTATTACTCTAGCTTACACACGTTTAACTGAAGAGTTCTGATTGGGTTCGACGCATTAGTACTGATACAATTGCACCTATTTGAAGCTATAATTTAATATCAATAGTCAACACCTTGATCAACTGTCATATCGAAGGATTCTTTAATATCAACACTAGGAGTTGTATTATAGAACCTTGATTCAATTTCAACATAAGTTCAAAAGCTGAGTTCACCAACTGTTTATTTGCCTCTGCTTCTGAATTGTTTATTATAAAATCACACTCTTTGCAAAACTACCAAAAGAGGAGTAAATTATCGTTTCGGTTATCAAAATTGTAAGGGTCATTAAATTTAGTCCTCCAAATTTATGAAATAGCAAACTACAGTTCCTTAAATATTTTTTTGAACAAAACTAGTCCCTTAAATTGAAGAATCAATCAATTTTTGGCCCTCCATCAAAGTATCTCTTTACTAAATCGTTGAAATTAGGCCTAACGGATAGTTAGTTGATAGGTAAACTATGGTTAGTTGATTGGTTAGGTAGTTAGAAGTTAGTTAGACTAACTCACCCCTATAAATAATTATCACTATTGTACTCTCTCATTCTTCTTTTATCAATTTAATTCATTTCTATAACGAGTCTCTATGAGTATTCCCCTCATGAATACTCATATGTTTGCTTTCTTGCTGATCATTATCATCTTTATCCTTAGAATTCCATAATTACTAATTAATCCTTACAAAGTCGTCTTGTAAGGTAACAAATACATTTCTTTATAAACTTTTATCAAGAGTCATATCTTTTCAATGCGGAACTTGAGTTTTTTCCATACACCCTCACACCCAACACCATTGGGATTGGTGTGTGGATAAGTAGGTGGCCCGGGACGATAAAGTCTGATACCATGTTGAAATTGAGCCTAATTCACCCTTACAAAACCGACTTAAGTGTAGCTCAATTGTTAGCTACCGGGGGCATTATGTGCATGTCCGGAGTTCGAATCCTGGATTTTTCACTTCTCCACACTTAAAGTGTGTGAATCTAGATAATAGACTACTTGAAGAAAAAAAAATGCAAGTTTATGTGGATGAAAGAGTTTCTGATTGAGAGGTGAGCACAATGAACTCACACTTGAGGGGAAGATTGATGTGTAGCGAGTGTGAGTTAGAACATAAACTTATTGCCTTAAATTTTAGGTTAAAGTGTGGTGTTCAACTCAATTGTGTGGTTACTCTGGTCCAACGTAGATGATCCTTTGAATTTCCCCGTGACCCATCATAAATATCTACCAAAACTTATAAAAAAATTACCCTATTGAGTTAAATAGTCTCTCGTTGCAACCATAGTACAACATAACACCATTAAAATTGTGATGCTAATTTTTTTTTAAAAAAAATACAAAAACAAAAAGACTAAATTGGCTTCACCCTTACAATCTCAAGGACACTCACCAAAAAAAGTGAAGTTAATGAAGTATTTTATCTTAATTAATCATTTCTAGTTTGTTGGACAGATATTTATATACTTTTCCATATGTACTTTCTATTTTTCTTTTTTGGGAAACATACAAATTACATCTTTCCCTAGCACCTTGTATGAATATAAAATGTCAAGCTAGCTCAGCAAGCACTAAGAAGTAATAAATAATCAAATTTTAGAAGCTGGCGTGTACAAGAAGATACTACTAGACATATTGGATCAAGAAGTACCTTAATGACATAGCAGCTGCTGCTAAAGAAACACCAGCAACAGAATTGAAATTAGGAAGCTGAGACAGAAAAAAATGGATGCCACCAAAAATCAAAATCCAATAAGATTGCTTGATTTGTGTACAATCGGTGCATGCTATCTCCACAAACTGCTTTAGACACTTCCCACCAATAACCATATACACAATATCACACCCAACTTGTACAATCAGTTGCTGAGGTAGAACAATCCATGCTCCAAGTTTTGGTCCAAAAGCATGTCTACCAAGATCAATATATCGATCGAAACGAGTTCCCGGTACACATTCATGTAGCTGGATCATTTGCCACATTGTGTTTAATGTTAGACACCATGATAGTAACAACATCAAGATCCCTGGACCCCTACATATAAGACAAGATAGTTACTCTTTTTTTTATATATATACATATGTATTATTGACAAATAATAGTTAATGTTACTCTAATTTACCATCCTAGATATGCCATGGCATATGGCAGGCTGAGAACACCAGCACCTATCATGGCTGTCACCGTGTGGAAAGTCGAGTACCACCATTTGGCTCGGCGAGCGGGGCCATTCTCCACCTCTTTTTGTTCTGGTTGAGTTTCCTACAATTGTGGAAGATACAAATTAACTACATATTCAAACTGTATTAACAATCTAAATTATTGTATAATTTTTTTTTATTATATACACACAATGACTTGGAATTACCTTAGAAGGTAGAGAAGGAGTGGAAACCATTTTTAGTCACTCACAAAGAAGATCAAAGAATGAGAAGACCCTAGGATGTTGGAATCAAAGTGAAGTACATAAGTTATATATATGCTAATAATAGTAAACATGTGCACCCTACCACATAATGTTTTTCTTGCCACTTGTGCTTTTGTTGTTGCTGCTTAAAGTGCTTCGTATGACTTTGAATAAAATCAGATTTAAAAAAAGTGACTGAATTCAATGAACAAGTTTCAATGAAAGGTAAAACCACTTTAAACCCAACAATTAAAGCAAGATTATCTTAGGAGTTGTTTTTCCATCACTAATTGATTCTATTTCTGATTATATTTCATCCAACCCTGTCTAGTTACAACGTAGGAAACCTGTATATAGTTTAGAGTAATATTTTTCTATGTGAAATTCCTAACCAAGAATAATTTTTATGATGGAACATCAATAAATCAATTAAGTTAATATTATTTTGGTAGTGTTAGGGACAATAGAAACTTCATTTTTTTTCTTCAGTGGGGTAAGTCAATTGTTCTGCATATCAAAGAATCAAATTTGAGAAGATCATATATATTAATTAATGTGTAATGTAAAGAATTATAAAGTCTTGTGTGAAGCAAATGAGATTATAGATTTTTTTTTTTTTTAATTTTTGAGTGATGGGAACATTTTATTGGTAAGTGAAAGGTGTATAAAACTTTAATCATTACAGTTATTGAATATTGACAGTGGTATTTGTTTATCTTGGTAAATTAAGCCACTAAATTTTGGGTTAATGATTAAACTTTGTGGCATGCTGTCGCTGTTTAAACTTAGTGGAAGGGAGCGGAAATATGTACCACTAGAATTGGTTTTCTACTAGTCACCTAAAAAGGTACTAAACAACATTAAGAATTCTCTTTAAGCCATGTTTTAGTTCGAAAAATATGTTTTAAAGTGTTGCCTTAGGCTTTGATTATTTTTTGTGTATTGATTATTCCTTGATACTTGAGACCGACGAAGCTTGGTTTAATCGGTCGTTCAATTCATATCTTATAAGAATGTTCGTTCAAATTCAAATGTCAATTTTAAGATGGAATTGAAGCGTCTCTATTTTTATTATTTCATTTCTTGATTCCGCTACTCCAACGACAAAGTCAACCTTATAACTCATTTGATTGGTTAAATGAAACTTGTTTTCAAATTATTTCATCGCATAGTTGTCTTAACAACAATGATCAGTGTGTGAAAATTTGACAAAAAGAATACATTAGTATAAGATATGCTTCGGCTTACTAAGATCAACTGGACATTCCAGATTACATTATCACAAAATAATCACATTAATTAACAATTAGTTACTTTGGGATGAAAACTCAAGAAAACCAACATTAATAGATCATTTGTAGCTCCTACGCCATGCGATTCAACATGTGCTACTTTATATGTCCTATTATTCTTTTAAAGTTAGGAGTAGATAAGGTTTTTCGTCCCTAAAAACTTACAAAATATCATTTTTGTATCCACATAAAAATGTGGCATCTTTACTTTCCTACACAATTTTCCACCACGTAGTTCAATTTTTATTTTTTATTTCAAAATTGTTTAATTATCATTAAACTTTAAAAAAAATTGAATATTTTTGTTTCCAGGTGTGTTAAGAACATTATAAAAAGTTTCTTTACAAAAATTTAATTTCAAAAGTTCAATGTAAAACTAATGAATCTTGACCTAGAAATCAAATTTTAAACTCCTTTTTTTAGAGGAATTTTTTATAATGTTCTAAATATATCCGTAAAAAATACACATTGATTAAAACTGCGTATAAGAAACTTTTGTAGGGACAAAATCAGACGAAAAATGAAATTTGGTAGTTTTTTAGAGAAAAAAAAAACTTATCTAACTCTTAAAATTAATCGTTCAATAACTGTGATTCATCATACTAAAAAAGTAAAGATATTGGTTAAAGTTTGGGATAATTGTAACATCATGCACTTCAGGTATAGAAACTATAAGTGGATGAATCAACAATAATGTTCCTCAAGCCACCAACTGTAGATGCCAACATAATACACACACCTATGCAAATTGAACCCTGAAATGAAAGAAACGTAACTTTTTTTTATTGGCAAATATGTATAAATATAAGAGAAACATATACTGTATTCTGATTTTAAATTGTTACATTTTTTAAAGAAAAATTGCTAACATGAATTGATCATTACCCAATTGATGAACCAGTTGATACTGAATCTCCTTGGCTTCTTGATTATCAACCACATTATACTAGGAAGCTGAAATAATTCGCAAGAAAATAATTGATCTTTTGATTTTATAATTAATTCATTTGAAAATTTGACAATTTGACATAAGCATAGAAAAATTGAGAGGACAGGAGTGTCTTACAAAATATGAAGTGGGAGCAAAACCAAATCCACCAAAGAACCCAAGAAGATCACCAAAGAAAGGAAAACTCACCCCAAATAATAATGTAAAAGCTGAAACATATCAACAAATTGTTGCAACATTAAGACTTTTATGAAGAAATTAAATAATTCTTCTATAACTTTCTCTACTACAGAAAATTTGCTATGTTATGATGATAGCATAGATTAGTTTTGATTCAAGTTTTGCAATCTTACCTACATAAGCGGATCGAGCTACAAGTCTAAGCGCTACACTAGGAGGGAAGTTCAATCTTCGAACCATCGTCCCCTCAATCAAGTCGAAAACAGGCATGGCATAAACCTATAACATATTTTTGCCCCATTGATCAGAAATGAAAATTTAAGGTAAAAAAACATTTTTTGTTTCTGTTTTTGTTTCCACTTTTAATCAAAAAATTGTCGCTATTTTCGCCAATTTCATGTCTTGGTTTTGCATAGAGACCTACCTGGTAGCTACCAAGAACATTGATGAATACCATCAAATTAGCAGAAGCAACGAGCCATGAAGGTCTTTCAAGTGACATAAGTATATTATCATTAACATCTTGTCCAAAAGCCCAATATCCTAAGGTTGCAACTGGGAAATAGCATATTGCATTGATTAAATAGGCACAAATAGCACCTTTCCACATTGGTATCTTTGAGGGTTTCTCAGGTGTTGATGGAATTGTAGCCTGAATTTCAAGTGCCACTGCTTGGCCAGAAAATGCAAATGAGATTTGACCAAGTGCACTGAAGACTCTGAACATTAAATCTGTTTTGCTGATTTGCTTGTATTCATAGCTAACATTGTCAATCCGACCTCTAGATAAGCAAGCCACCCATGCTATGGTTGAATAACTGCAGTCAAAATGACACTACAGTAAGGTATAGATATAAATATTTTAGATTTTAATTTGTTTTATGGTATGAAATCAATCCAAATACTTTATGGGAAAGAATAAATGATGGAGGCTGATCCTTGCTCAG
>Ga0209282_1001681_pt1 | contig 12312 bp, 5 predicted proteins | sample Mtrugardesep15_FD_187529 | JGI IMG/M metagenome (GOLD analysis project Ga0209282, IMG submission 187529) | Root nodule microbial communities of legume samples collected from California, USA - M. trunc garden sep15 (SPAdes) (version 2) | ecosystem: Host-associated > Plants > Roots > Nodule...
GTTGTTGTTTTTTTTTTTTATATAAATATAGATGGTTGTGGGCTGTGACTTTCAAACTGTATTAAATTGTGTTTATATTTTATAATGATGCTTACAATATAACATTCTATTTCTAACCTTTTTTAAAGAACATTCTATTTTTTACTTAAAAACTTTTTATTGTCTAACTCAAAATCTTATCTTAATTTAAATTAATTTTAAAAAATTAATGACAAATTAGTTTTGTTTGAAGGAATGACAAATTGGTTTAAAAATATTTTTTACCAAGACAACTAACATTATATATTTTCTAAAAAAAAAAAATAACATTATATATCACTTTGATGTATGTTATAGATTACACATATAACCTAGACAATGGGCCTATTTGAACTGATTTATTATTAAGCTTATGAAAAAGAGCTTATATATCCAAATAAATAGGCTCTTATGTTAATTTACAAGTTTTACTTGTTTCTTTGCAACATGTTTCTTATTTTGTGATTTCGCATTCTAGTGCGATGTTATTTTGTTTTTCATTTTTGTGTGATGTTGTTTGTATTTTCTTTCTTCTTCAGATGTTTGTTTGGTTCAAATTGTCATATCAGTTTCGACTTATTGCAGATCCATTCAATGACTTTGACGTCATCAACGTCGTTGAAGATCAATTTCGAATTGAGGGTGCAGATCATTTCCGAAGACTTGAATATAGTCATATTTGTAGGCTTTAGTACTTTGTTGTCTTATGATATTAACATGGATGTTGGATGTTTGTTCGCACATTTATACTTTTTATTTTAGCAAATTTGTATTGTATCAATCTACTCTATTAATTTGAATGAATGCATATCATTTATTTTTCGTAAAAAAATATAGCACAAAAAGTTATATTTTTTATAGATAGATTGCTTGCCCAATAAGTTTTTAACTTTTTTCTTTTAAGAAAAATAGTCAATTTTTATTAATTTCTTCGGGAAAAAGCCATACATAAATAAATAATGAAATAAGCCAAGTACCCCTTAATTTCTACACACCCTCAATTCGATTCAGTTTATTCAGCCACTTACCCTCTTTTCTTCTTCTTCTCTTTCGCTCTCTGAATCAATTTACCAGAAACATGGACAAGGTCGATTTCAATGCTCCCCATTCCATGGGAACAACCATCATCGGCGTTACCTACAACGGCGGCGTTGTTCTTGGTGCCGACTCTCGAACCAGCACTGGTAATTAACTTCTTTCACAAACCCTAATCAAAATCAATTTACCTTTCCCTTTTTTGAATTTTCGATTCGATCTCTCTCACTTTCAGGTGTATACGTTGCCAATCGTGCATCTGACAAAATCACACAGCTCACTGATAATGTTTACGTCTGTCGCTCTGGATCGGTATTTTTCTTTCTCTATCTCTATTTAGGGTTTAGCTTTTTTTTAGGGTTTGTAGTTGTTGTTTCTAAACTGAAAAAATGGTTGAGATTTGAGCTTTTGTTTGTTTTGTGATTGTGAATTTGTAGTTCATTTTTTGGTTTCTTCTAGCCATAATAGCTACAGTTTATATACCTGGAGTCTTATTCAATATTTTGTTTTAGATGCAAACCAATAACGTTATTGTCCGATGAGTTCAATCAATTTTTCGCATTTAAGTTTTTCAAAAACCCTCCCATTTAACTTGGGCATAAACTTAATTTAATTAAGAAACTCCTGCAAATTAGAAACTAATAAACCGGGCTTTGAGGTATTAATGAAGGCAATACAAAGATGAAATTTTTGTTTGTGGATGAAATCGAACTATTTCTCTTTGCAGGCTGCAGATTCTCAGGTCGTCTCTGACTATGTGCGCTACTTCCTCCACCAGCACACGTAAGTGGCTTATTCAGTTGAGCATAATAGAATATTTTCTTTTATAGTATGATGTTTTAGATTATGATTTTTGTTCGTGTATGTATGACGATGATGTTGCCATAACTATTAGTTTTCATTTTATGCAGGATTCAGCTTGGACAACCTGCAACAGTCAAGGTTGCTGCAAACCTTGTTCGGCTTCTCGCATATAACAACAAGGTATGACTAGTTTCCACTAAATTCCACAATGCTAGTTGCAATGGTAAATAGTAGATACTAGTTTAGATTATGCAACGTTCCTTCAAAATCTTGAAAAAAACTTTTCATCAGATTGCAAGAGAATTACTCGGTCTACTCCATTGACAATGTTAATAGCAGTAGCAAAACTGCTTCATCATGTATTTTCCTTTTCAAGTTATCGTGTATTAGCACAATATTCTTCTGTTGTCATTGCAATTGAATTGAGGATTAACAGGTGACATTATGTCATCCTGATGGATACTACTTTTGTAACTTACTGTTATGTGTATGTGTATGTCCACTTAAGTTTTTGGCTCTGATGTAAATCTATTCTCATTGGCAGAATAACTTACAAACTGGGCTAATTGTTGGTGGTTGGGACAAGTACGAAGGCGGTCAGATTTATGGAGTTCCTCTAGGTGGAACAATTGTACAACAACCTTTTGCTATTGGAGGTATTTGACTATTAAATATATGTTTATGAATACAATCTCTATTAGGATTTCTGTATTCATGTTCAGCTATAGATGCATTGCTTGTTTCACTTGCTAAGGTTATGCCTTGATATCAAGATTTGACATCTGGTAGATCTTTTTTTTGAGTTCAAGTATGCTCCATTTAGTCCATTTAGAGTCTAGATACAAGACATGCAGCAACATAACATCTGATGGTTGGGATTTTAAATTAAAAAACAAGTGTATGATAAAAGAATATACCAAATCACCTCAATCACGTATCTGCCCATCGCAAACCTATGCCCTCTTCCTCCCATGGCCTCTCATCAAACAAATTCATTTTCACAGATCTAAGAAGTGTTTGTGTTACTGCTGAAAATGTAAGGAAGCTACTACTTCTAGATCTAATTGATATAATGATGGAACAAAATTTCCAACTTAATTTAAAAAACATGATTGTTAAAATTACAAAGAGGGTTGTATCAAATTTCAATGGATTGAAAACCCCCAACAATGGAGGTTGAAACGGTGGCGTTCGAAGCATGACAAATCGTACCAACAGAACAGTAACAACGACGATGGATAAGTTTTTGAATCTGGCGGTGAGACGGCGCTGGGATGACAGGGGTGACAATGCAAGCGGAAATAAGAGGGAGAGGGGGCGCTGTGATTGACGAAGATGGAGTGGACAGAGGTTGCCGGCGACACTGTGATTGTCAAAGGTGGAGTGGACGGAGGTTGCCGGCGACGTGAGGAGAGAAAGAGGCGAGTGGTCACACATAGAGGAAGAGGGAACAAGATGATATGGTGTTTTTTTTTATCAAACATACCCTTTTTTAATTTAAAATTTCAACCGTTGGATGTTATGTTGCCACGTGTCTTGCATCTAAACCTTAAATGGACTAAATGGAGCATACCTGAACTCCTTTTTTTGTGTTCGTAAGAATCAATGATGCTAGGAAAACCTTTTGCTAAAGTTGATCTAGATTGTTTATAGATTTCAAAAACTTGTAAAAACAAAAGATGGAAGAGTAAATAAAATCCAAGCAATTGCTGATAGGCTGCTCTCTCTTTCGATCTAATATGGATGAAAAGAAGAAAAGTAAAAGGGAAAATTGTCCGAAGTTACTATAATTCTTACAATGAGAGGGCAAGGGCAACCCGGTGCACTGAAGCTCCCGCATACGCAGGGTCCGGGAAGGGGTCCCACCATTTGGTGTATTGTACGCAGCCTTACCATGTTTTTACACAAGAGGCTGTTTCCAGGACTTGAACCCATGACATTACAGTCACATGACAACGACTAATTCTTACAATGAGAACCTGATAAATATTTTCTAACATCAGTATGTACTTTTTTATGCTAGAGTTATTGGAGTGGTAAAAAATATTTACACATAGTTATATTGACGTGGAAAAGGCATATGATTGGTTCATATAGAGGTTTTTTTTAAATGCTTTAGAAGGGAGTTCAGAACTTTGAATTGTTCATATCTAATAACCAGTTAAATAAAGATAGTACAATACAAGGGGATCACGACTAGCGTGAGAGTATAGTATGGGGATACATATGTTTTCTCTATAACTAAAGGTTTCCATGAAAGGTCATCTTTTTCCATTTATCCTTGTAGCCGACTCAACTTTGTAGGAAAATGTTTTAGATGTTGTGAGGCTTGTATAATGGTTGGTTCTTTCATTGGGAAGGTTGAATGTGGAATTTGTTAAGGCTTTGATGACTTGCTTGTCAAATTGCTGGTCTCGTGGTCAAATTGGAATTAGCCTAGACTATTGATCTATGCAAATTTTTATATTAATTGCTTTTGTTATACTTATTCTTTTTAATCTCTTACTGCTTACCCTTTAACTGTATTCTTTGGATTCATTGCTTTCTTTTATAAACCTATGGTTTATGTGAGTTGTTTTTTTTATAGGATCTGGGTCCAGTTACTTGTATGGATTTTTTGACCAAGCGTGGAAAGACGGTATGACCAAGGATGAAGCTGAGGTATGGGTCTCTATTCTTGCAAAATGAGGTATCTGTTGCCAACTTTTAGTGGGAGTTAGTTGTGTTGGCCTGGATAGATAGATGAAATAAGACATGGATAGGGGTTGCGATGAAGAAGTATATAATATATATAGTCATTTAGGGTGTGTTTGCGAGTTGAATTTTGGAGGGCTTTGTAGGGCTAAGTCTATATTTTGATATATATTTAATATTTTAATTTTTTTTGAAGAACATGATAATATTAAATGCTCATGTATCATGTTATTCTTTCGATTTTTTTCAAAATATATAATATATATATTATAATATAGTCTTAGCCCTCCAAAGTCTTCCCTTCCAAAACCGAACTTGTAAAACACCCTTAAGGAAGAGTAGGTTGCAGATTGTCTAAGTTCTTCAAGTTTGTAATAGCGTAACTCAGAAGCTTGAGTTGTTAGGTATAGGGTTAAGATACATGAATTACTTTTATGTTCTATGTTTCTAACAGGCACAAATACAAAAGCAATTCATGTGTCCTTACTCTTCGCCTAACAACTCAACCACAAATATAAAAAGCCCAAACAGTCATAGTATTTTTTGATGATGTGACTTTTGCTTGTTATGTAACATTTGTCTTTAGACATGGACAGTAGCAAAAAAAAAAAATAGAAACTATTTCTATCTCAATCCTTACGGCTGACGGTGTATTTTTATGTTCAATAGGATCTAGTCAAAAAGGCAGTTTCACTTGCCATTGCTCGTGACGGTGCTAGTGGCGGAGTTGTCCGAACAGTCATTGTAAGACATCATGTTCAATGATTTGTGTTTTAAAGACAAGGTTCACATTGTTAAACATGCACGATGAATTGATACTGCTTCATTTTGAATCCCTTGCAGATAAATTCAGAGGGAGTGACCAGGAATTTCTACCCAGGTGATCAACTTCCAATATGGCATGATGAACTGGAGGCTCACAACTCATTGCTGGACATTCTTGGAGCCCCAGAGCCAATGAACATATGAAGAAACTGGGATTATAGAATCTTGCGCGACTAGATTATATCCCTCTGTTGACCTTTTTCTATGAACTTTTTATCGAATTTGTGTAATTGATTATATCTTTTGGTTAGATGTTGTTGGTTACTATACATCCTCATGTTGTGTACTATGAGTAATTTTATTTAAGTACAACTGCAAACTACAAAAGGGATTCAGTGCATGAAAAAAACCACTTAAAAAGTTATCATCTTAACATTTTCTTTGCTCATCTCAACATTAATCAGAGTAAGAAAATAATCGAAATAGCTTTAGTCTGCGTGATGAAAAAATTTTGAGAAAATAATTGTTATTTTTCTAAAAGATTAAATTTTCTCAAAAAATAATAATAATTGATTTGTTGCATATTCTTTTCAAATGATAATTTTTGCAATTTTTATTCAACAAGTTAAAATGAATTTTTGAACAAAATTTTAAATGAGTTTTTGTCTGAAATTTGTCTTTTGGATTGAGTTGTTTTGAATAGTTTCTTTTGAGGGTACAAAATATAATTTTTACAATTTGATTTCTAGAAATAAAATTGGATTTCTATAGATTGCATTTGGTGAAAGCAAGTTGAATAAGTATTTTTTTACCTGAGCATTAGTTAACGTGTCATGCATTGTGATACACGTTTCCGTTTTTACGTTGGTGAAAAGCAATGATAGTCCCGTTAGCACGTGACGCACGATTGTAGTTTCGTTTCGTGTTTCATTTCATTTGATGAGTGTGCAGAGAAGAGAAAAGAAAGATGAGCGTGGCAGTGAATAGTAGCGTAGTTGGAGTTGGTGGTACTCAGAATCAGAACCACAACGTTTTTGTTTATGGAAGCCTCCTTGCTGATGAGGTTGTTGGTGCCCTCTTGAACCGCGTCCCTCCATCTTCACCCGCTACCCTCTCCGACTAGTTAGTTCTTTGACTCGTTAATCAATCAATTATTTCTTATTCTTCGATTTATGTTTTATTATGATGAAATTGAATACAGTCACAGATTTAAGATCAAAGGTCGTGTTTATCCCGCTATCCTCCCAGTTCAGACTAAGAAGGTCACTGGCAGAGTAAGATAATCAATTCAATTCTATTCTATTCTATTCATCATAACAAAAATAATTCCTTCACACTCTTCATTATTGTAATTGTAATCAACCTTACTAAATTTAATTAATTCTATTTGTTCAGGTTCTTCTTGGCATCTCTGGAGTAGAGCTCGATATTTTAGATGAGTTCGAGGATGTTGAGTATACTAGAACTCAAGTTGAGGTTTTCTTAATGGTAAGTAAGTTTCGTATATAAACAAATTCATTTCATTTTTATGTTTGATTCGATGTTAATTTCATCAATAATTGATTTCCAAAGGCATCATGATCTTGAATTTTGTGCTTTTAGAACAAGAATCATAACATGAAATTATTTGTACAGGACAATTCTGAAAACTTGAGAGTTTATGCTTATGTTTGGAGCAATCCAAATGATCCTGATTTATATGCTGAGTGGGATTTTGAGGTATTTTCCAAACAAATTATTTGCATGATTGTTCCTACCAGTTTAGGGATGAAATGATATTCAATATATTTATTCTTCTCTTATTTTCTTTGTATGTTGGGACAATTACTTCATCATTTGCCACTTAATTATTACTTAAGCCTTTGTTCACGGTTGCATTATTAAGCAAGAACTTTGTTTGGTGATTTAGAAACTGGATCCGGATTCCCTGCAGTGGGAAAAGTACGTTTCTTTCATGCAGTAAACTATCTCACGGTTTAGATTTCACAATAACAAAATCAGTTTGAAACAATCTCAACTGTTAATTTGGGATTGGATGGGTTGAGATAAAAATTGTGTGAAGCTGCACCAATACAAATCTGAGAAATACTTCTTCTGGGTAGTTGGCGGTAGACAGATTTTCCAAACCTTTTTGTCTATAACATGTTTAGTAGTCAGCAAGGCAAAATAACGATTTAAGTTCCTTGATGAATACCTTACAGATACTTTTCTTCTCGGCACAAAATAAAAGGTGGATCGCAGTGTTAGTTGTATTTTGACTCCTGTAGAATAAAAAGCTGAGTATGTAAATGCTTGATAGTAAACATTTGAGGTTTTATTCAAGGATAATTTATGTTATTGATTCATTATAGATATCCATTAAAAGAAGATGAGTCTGTCCTGTATTTTGAAGTATCTTATTTTGACATATAACCTGCACAGTAGTTTCTGCGAATGTCTTTAATCTTCACTTGCTCTTCTAATTTATTCGTTTCTAATTCTAGATTCAAATTTAAATATTTTTCCATGCATCTCTCTCTATTCAAGAAGAAAGTTCTTATTCTCTTCCTGATGTTTTGACTTTGAAGGAGTGGAAAAAAGATCATAAGAATGATTTCGTCAAGATGACTGATAGCTTCATGCAACAGTTGGAATTGCCAGAATCAAAGCCAAGAGTTCAGACTTATGAAACCTTCTATAAGCAAGAAAACGATATGCCACTTGACCCTTGATGCTTACAGCTTGTAAAAATTCTGCATTATGGTTACTGTGCAGTATTGTATGATTTCACTAAGAATCATATACTATTTTTCTTAATAATTATCAGTTTCTCTTGGAATCATACATATGATGATTTTAATAAGTATATATTTATGATCAAATTAAGAATATTTCTTAGAGCCTCATTTATAAAACCCCCATCTTACTAAGCTTTTATTGAAGTTTTAGATAGAAGATAAAATGGAAAAGTTGCGCATCAAAGAATCGAGAGGGAATTTGTAACCAAATTTATCACCTATTTATATAGAGAAAACTTAATTTTTCAAAAGAGATGTGTAGAATTTCTTATGGTATTCTTAGATTTATAATAAATTAAATTACCTGTGATGCTATACATCTGTTTATATTGAAAGAGGGAACAGAAAACAAGATGTCATGATGGCCGTCACGTTCTTAATTTACCATGGGCTTATAGTAATCAATTCCACACTTTGTAGTCCCAAAACTATGGTATCTAACAATACAAGAATAGGAATACAACGTGTCATTTAGAGGGGGATTATGTATGTATGTATGTAGGCATATATCTTCTTCATTCTGTATGTTTTGATTCCATACTTCATCCTCTCTGTTTCCATCATTAACCAGACATTCATTCTTCTGTTTGTCTGTTTACTTATTTAGTTATTTATTTATGCAGTAATTCTAACATGTAATAAGTACCAACTGCTCCACTGAAGTAGTAAAGAAGCAGATGTCAGTCATAATATAAATTTCATACAACTAACATCAGTTTACTCTACAAGTCCACTAGATGAATGAACTTAATTCGTAATACAATATACAAATCCAAGATGAACTCAAATTTTGGAATAGTGTTGAACATTACTTTGATGAAAAACTCTCAACACCCAGGTACTCAAAATCGTGATCCTAGGTAAGATCTAGGAAGGATCAAGATCGTAAATAGTAGGATTGTATCCTACCAAATTTAGAAACTTATATAACAAGTTAAAATTTAGGCACCGAGGGACTGAACATCAATGCTAATAGATCTTAAATATATTAGAGTTTGAATTGGATCTAAGGACTGCCCACCAATTGTGGGCCAATGATTATAACTGATTTCAAGATTAGGAATGGAGAGTACGAGTTACTGATATTTATGGTATCCAAAGCATGTGTGATTTTGCTAAAATTTTGTTATTGAGTTTATCTACATTCTAAGTTTCTTGTATTTTTATTTGTTTATTTTGGCGAGTAAAGTAATTTTGTAAAAGGGACACAAAAACATCACAATTAAGTGAGGAAACATTGATACATCACATTAACATTATTACATATCTTAAACAAGAGGAAATCTTGTAGCTACAAAAGAGAGGTGTTTATTAAGTAACACAATGCTTACACAAATAAGGCAAAATATTTAAATCCGAAAACGAAGGAAATACAAAAACCAGCATAACAACATAGAACACAGCACATTAACAGGATACAAAACAGAGGAGGTGACAACGAGTGAACTGAACATAGAACATGCAAATGTAGAAAGGTGGAAGCAATCCACACGATTCTTAATAAGAGCCTGTTGTGGCATCTTGTGCTCTACCCTGAGCATAATTTCCATATTCCTTGGCCCTATCCTTCACATCCCTAGCCTTATCAGTAATCAATCCTTTAGCATAATCAAGAGTGTCAGTACCAGCAGGACGGTTACCAGAGACATAGTTGTATATCCATGACAATGCAGCTATAGCAGCTACACCACAACCACCAGAGAACACAAAGCCACCAGCAATGAGTGATAGGACTATAGCAGCTGGAACTAGGATAGGACTGAAGATAACAAGAAGAGGGGTTGCAATGATTAATCCTATGACAGTACCAACAAGGATTAGTCCAGACAAGAACAACAGTGTCACACCAATAGTTGCAGCTGTTATGAACTTCACTGTTTGGCGTGAGGGTTGGTTGTTGTTGTTGGTGTTGGTGTCATAGGGTGATCCTCCGTAGGATCCTCCATATGATGAGTAGGATCCTGTTCTTCCTTGATCAGTCATGGTGGCAACACAAATTCGGAAGAAAAACAATTTCTTTTATGATTGAGGATTGAGTTTTGAGTGTTGAGAGTTGATGGTATAGTTGTTTGTGTGAAAGAGAAGCGTTGGTATATAGCATTATTATAAGGGGAACCGGTGACAGATTACTTGGCAAGAGGTGAAGAAGTATTGCATGTCGTGGCTGCATTGCATGAAACTATGTTGTACAAGAAGCAACACCTGTCCTCTTAAATGACTAGTGTCTCTGCTAAAATTACTTAGACAAAACAGCATACTATGTGATAATGAAACCTGGGGATATGTATGTTAGGATAAATGATTCTATTGCATAATTTTGTTACCATAATTACTGTGTGACATGCATGCTGGTCAAATGCTTCAAATGTTCTGTTTCACACTAAATAACGATCATGTTTAATTCTTTAGTTTGAAATGGATGTATAATAATGTTTTGAAATTTTTTTGTGATTTCTTTTTTAGTCTAAATTACAGAAATATATTAATGAACTAAAATTATCCTCTGAGTCTGAAAGCAATGATATGATATTTCAATTGTTTATATTGATATAAGTACTATCTGATAAATTTGTAGGTTGCCTTAAAAAAAATGTAGGTTAACCACTAGCATGGTGATGATTTTCATTTTATATATATTCATCCAAATTAAGAGTGTTGCATATGTAAAGAGTTAAGTACAAATTGATTCAAAAGAAATTGAAATTTATGAGAAATGTTAACAAGTTTGATAAGAGATTTAAAATGAAAATTTTGTCTTAAAATTTGTGTATTCAACACATTAAAACATCAAAAAGTAAACTTTTTTACATAAAAGTTATAATTGTTTATATTTTTGAATCCTTACGAGACCCTTAATTTATTATGTAGTATTTTTAATAATTAAAACTACTTTTATGAAAACCTTGCGCATTGAATTTGTAACTCGTTTTTGAACTAAATCCAGCCACGTTTATAACTTTAATATTTGTTTATTTAGTTGTCAAATATCCTAGTAACTAAAAATACACATTTATATAGGTGAATAAATTGAGTGTTTAAAGTTCGAATATTATTAGAATACAATACTGCATTAAATCGTTAATTATAAATTTTATTTTTAATAATATATTATTGAGTAAAAATTGTTTTTTTTTTCTTCCCATAAGTTTCATACATAGGTATCAATTAAAGATTCCTTTCAATAAGTTTTTTTTTCTATAAATTTCATACTCACGGTATACTTTTCATTTTCTCTCTATTAATTTAATTTTTGTGTTAATACCCCATTTTCTTTGTAAATTATGATTTTCCAATAAGTTTTCATTGAAATAGTCGTTCAAATCACAGGACTCTTTTCTTATTATAATTGGAAGATGAAGATGTTTTCGTTGTTATAACAAATAGAGTACACACTTAACTCATTTGCTGTCATCCATGTAATTCCATAATGTGATTCATAGATTTGAAACAATAATACCTCACAATCCAGGTGTTTATATCCAAATTAAAGTTGTACATTGACCAATAAAATAGAAAATCACACAAAATATAATATTACCACATGTTGTAAAAATCATTTGGATTTTAAAACACATTGAATCAGATAAGTTTTAACCTAAAGAAAATCTAATTTAGAACTCGAGCAAACCCACTACCTCACAGTGATGACTTCCCTCTAAAAAAAAAGTGATAACATGACACGAATACTAACTCATTCTTTGACTAGAATCGCCTCATTGGTAGATTATGTGTTTAACCAAATAATTTAACTTAATTACATACTTAAAATACGAATTGTTTAAGAGATTGACCTCGATTTTTGGATAAAATAAATTTTAATTACCTTTCGTTCAAATTCTAAATTATCATAATATTTTTCCTGAGTCGAATAGTTAAGAGCGAAAAAAGTACACTTATGTGTTTAGACCTCACATATATCTATATATATTTTAACACTTTACTTTATCTCGTCTAAAAAACACTTTATTTTATTGGAGTAATAGTCATTTTCGTCCTTGAATGTGTAAGGAGTAGTCACAATAGTCATTTGATGTATTAAAATTTCAAAATAGTCTTTAATTGTGTGTTTTGTTTGTCAAAATAGTCCCTCATACTAAAATAAGTAAGTACATATAAGTAGAGCTGTCAAAACGGGCCGGGCCGTACGGGCCGGCCTGTTTAGCCCGATTAATTTTAGGGCTTGGGCCTTAAATATTGAGCCCGAATTTTAATAGGGCTT
>Ga0209282_1001682_pt1 | contig 12308 bp, 9 predicted proteins | sample Mtrugardesep15_FD_187529 | JGI IMG/M metagenome (GOLD analysis project Ga0209282, IMG submission 187529) | Root nodule microbial communities of legume samples collected from California, USA - M. trunc garden sep15 (SPAdes) (version 2) | ecosystem: Host-associated > Plants > Roots > Nodule...
GACTAGGTGTATGGCTCAGTTACTGTTGTCCCATATGTTCCAAGTCGGTGATTGACATGTCTACGGCATGGAAGAGAATTGATGAAGAGGTAGCTGATTAAATTACATGCATCTGTTTTCACTTGATTTTAAGTTTTTATGCTCCACAATTTTCTGGTCAAGAATATCGAATATATGTTCTTTACTACAATTGTGATTTCTCACTAATTTATTTTTGCTGTATTAGATCGAAGCAACTGTCATGCCTGATGATTATCGGAATAGAAAGGTAAACTATACTCCCAGTAATACTAGTTTAAGACATGCTATCTCTATTTCTCACAGCCGTTAGAACCTACATATTTGACATCAAACATGCTTATGAGTATGACCAATGCTGTCAATTGTGCGTTGCAGAAAATAGAGATTTGTTAAAATTTCGATACGCTACAGTGCTATAGCGTCGCTAGAGCCCACTATTTGACTTCACTTTGTACTAAATAGCGTATTGCAAACGATAGTGATTTGTTCAAATTCTGTTTTGCTATAACTGTTATTTGACAACACTGAGCATGAATGGACCTTTTGTCCTTTCTTTCACATGCATATATCATGGTTATATTAGTAAATTTCTGAGAACTAAAACAGCACTGTGTTGCAGGTTTGGATACTTTGTAATGACTGCAACGATACAACCGAAGTTTCCTTCCACATTATTGGGCATAAATGCGGTCACTGCAGTTCATATAACACTCGTGCTATTGCTCCTCCTGTTCTTCCGCAATAATCGAATTCTTGCAGTTCACGAAGCATGTCTTTGCCCTATGACCCAATTGTTGTAGAGCCTCATTTAATTCATCCTCAAGATTAGTGGTGTATTGCGTATGCCCTGAAACTTTTCATAGGTTATTCTTCCTCCAACGTATGGAGTGGACAAGTTGGAGCTGGTATTTGAGTCATTAGACTATTATAAACATCTGTATACTAAATACAACATGGGGGAAGAAGTTTTACCCTGCATGAGCTGCTGATAATTATGTCGTGTCATCTACTGTTGTATTTGATATTGGAGGCCATATGCTGATTGATATTGTAGGCCTTCATAGAAATCCTTTGTGATTGATTTGTTATGTTGCATTTTACTAGCATTTAGAAAAGGAATTTGGATTCAGTGCAGTCAACATTTCCCTCGTAAATGCATTCAGGGACATCGGTGACCGATCATCTGATCAACTCTGATCTTGACCAGATGGTTCAAAGAAATGCAGATTTTAATTCAAGATACTGAGCTCGAATCTTGGACTGTCTGATCTTGAATGCAGGGAATGTTGATTGTAGGAGATCCGGGTCCATATAGAAGCGCGATCTATGACACTCTTTTCAACACTATTATTGGTTGAAGTTTATGTTGGTCCTACCATTTATTTAAAAATGAATCTAACATCGATTCATGAGACTCATGCGTTTCACCTTTGTTTAGTCCTTGGGCAGATCTGCATAACATATGTATGACAACTCGCTGCGGTCGCCTTCTTAACATATGGCAGTATAGGTTATTGGTTTTGGTTTTCTTGAGTTAGTTGTTAGTTGTGGTAATGGGTGATTGGAAGCGAACATGATTTTGAAAATTAACCTCACAAAATACCAAATCATATGGCAAGTTGTTAGTATATTTTGTACAAAATTCAATCTGTTTAGCTGTACTGTATGAATAAAATAGAGCACAAACTGAGACAATTCAACTGATGCAATGATAAATCAAGAGTTTACAAAGTCAAAAAAGAGCCACAGCTTCCAAATATATAATTGGTTTAACCTACCAAAAATGATAATCAAAAGAGAAAGTAGCATATGTCGCTTTCAACAACCAAAATGTAAGCTTAATTTTGGAGTAATTTGTTGAAAGGAAGGAAAAAGAATTAAAACCAAAAAATTGCTCATAGAACAAATCGTAAGATTTATTTACTTAAGATGTGTGATTATTGACGCTACATAATAAGATGTTTTGCTGCAATAAATTGCACCTTTCAGAGATTGCAAATCGGTTAACAAGGATCATATGCTCCAGCATGTGCCCTACTATTTTTCTTTAGTTTTTACCAAATATATCTCTTTTCTAGAGGAACTTTCCACACCACACTTTTAGTATCATATTATTTCAGATATAAACATACCGAAAAAATGTAAATTTTATGTCATCTAGATTTTTTATTTTTTATTTTTAAAACGTGGTTTTTTAGAAATATGGGGTGAGGTAGTGGCCCTCTTTTTTTTTTTAAAATCTAACCACGATCGTTAAGGGTCATGCTACCTAATACCTTAAGGGTATTAGTTGCAAAAAAAGTAAAGTAAATTTTATATTGATTTTTTTTTTTACACTCTAATGAGCTTGATTATAGTTCTAATATTTTTATTATATTTGTTTTCTTAACGAGTGCCTCATAGGCATTTGTTAACATTTTTCTATCTTTTTAATCATTTTAATTTGGAAAATGATTGGTTAGTATATTCACTTTGAGAAAACAAATATAAATTGTGTTGTGGTAGACATTATAGGTTGATGATGTAATATGCATAAAGATATAAATATAAAAGGAGGTGTGAATGAATGGTTGAGATTTCAAGATGATCTCTTCTAGTGAATTTTCCACAGGAGAGAAATCAAGTCCCCAAATATCATTGTTGCTTTGATTTTGATATGAAACTAATTCCATTCGGAACCCTATCAATTGCATGATAAAATTTGCTCATCACTCTCAACTTGCAATAGATTAAGGTGCCTAAGTATAAAAATGATGAGTACTAAAAACACACTATCTACACTCTTTCTACAAAATTCATACAAAAAGAGAGTCTTAGAGATTGTGTTGTTAAATGATTAAATCTACCAGAAATACAAAAAGTAGAAACAACATGCATTTATATGTTTGCAAGTCGAACACATCACACATTTCTAATCAAATAACTTTTCCACAAATGTTACAAAGAAATATAACAACATTATCATGTCACACATGATATGATAACAAAGTTGTGCACAACAAATAGTCAATCACATACTCATAAGAGAAAATCAATCACATATATTTTTTTGCTTAAATAAGGTCTCCAAAAGCATGCATCTAGGTTCTTCTTCGATGAAGTCTCAAAGCAGGAAGCATCACAAGAGAGAGGAATACTATTGATCCAAGAAGTGAAATCAAACATGCAGCAGCAGCTTGGTTGCAAAATTTGTCAAAGACATGACACACTTTGTTCCATCGAACATGTGAGTTTCCTTTTTCAGCAAGGACACCAATAGCCCAGGCAGCACCATTGCCAGAGAAGAGCAAAGCTACCATTATTGCGTCAAGTAGAGTGACCAATGTCACTAACCATTTGCTTTTATGCCCATTTGCAAGAGAAATAATGAAAGACAAGGTTGCATATGCAAATGCTATAAAATTTGCCACCACAAAATACCTAATACATGAAAAACAACAAATTATTGAGTTTTTTTTAGGAAACAAAATCATTGCATTTTATGAATAACTAAGGGAGTGATACAAGGTAGTAAGATGTCAAAAACATGGCGAAGAATCCCGAATGTGTCCACTTCAGCAAGGGTATATGGGTGGAAAAACGGGTGGCCCTAACCCGTTTAACCCACTATTTTAGGTGGATTGAATTGAGATTTTGAATCTGGTCTCTTAAGTCTACCCACCCCGTTTAATCCGTTGAAAAGGAGGAGTTGCCTAAATGGTACGGACATTATTTAGGCAACTCCTCCTTTTTCCTTAAATAGATTATTTCGTTTTATGTACTTTATTATTAAATATTTACTTTGGTTTAATTTAATTTATGTGTTTTTAAATTTAAATTTGAAAATAAGATTAAATTCATTAAATTTTGTAGCGCAAAAATATTCAAACAACAGATAATTAATTTCCGATTTCTTATAATTTTAGGGTAGGTTTAGATTTAAATTTTAAAAATAATAATGATAATTTAGTTGAAAAAAAGGTCCCATCAAAAAGTACTACGTTAACTTCAAAGTTGTATAACAACGAATATAGAAGTGAAGTCACGATCTTATTAATGGCAACAAGTATATGGTTGGGTTTTGTGGGGATTTCTAGTCCTTCAGCCAACCAAATAGAAATGCATGGTTGGCTCGAATTGACCGGTAACTGTAAATATAAATGCGTTGAAAATGGGGAACTATGAAAATACCGTAATCTATGGAGAAGGAATGGTTTGATTTTTGAACAATTTGAATAAGAAAAATGTTAACAACATTCTTTTTTATAACCCTCTCTCAAACTATTTTAAATTTTTAATTATTATTACTATAAGATCTACCCATGCTTCTATAACATTTAATTTCACATACGAGTTTTAGTTCAGACATATTCTACAAGAAAATTATTTGTTTAGAGATAGATGAACGAGTATGATAGATATGATAAATAATAGATATAATTGAAAAAAAGATAAAGAGAAAATGAGATGTTGAATATATGTTTGAGAAATAGAACTGTCTCAATATAAGTGCTGTATTTTAAATTTAAGCTATAGTTAGATAGATATATTAGTAAATTCATAAATAGCAAAATAAAATGATTAGACAATTTTGTTGTATTTTTGGTGTCTACATTATTTTTGTTGTGTGTACATGCAACTCCATATAAGATTTAATACACTGGTTTGAGTTTTTTATTTTTTTTATTTATAGTTTGAGATTTTAATATATTTTCTTGTTAGGTTTAAATAACAAAAAAGAAAGATTACATTAACAAAATAAATAAATAAATGGAGGCCTAGCCTAGCCCTTGGGGCATTTATGATCGATTTTGAACTGCCCTATAAGTAAAGGAATACTAGAGCCCATAGGCAATAGCTAGTTTAAGCTAATAGGTCTAGATTTTTCTTTAATTAAAGACATTATGAAGTGGTTGATAAGAAAATTGCAACCCTTAGACGCGGTGCAATAAAGGAAAACCAAACAAGTAATTTGAACATGTTAATTTCTCAATGCATATAACTAATAGGATGATTTTCTAATACAATTAGTTCTGATCAAAGTGAAAGATTAATAGTAAAAATTAAGAAGATCATAGAAAGAGGGAACAATCTATTTAAGGAAAATATAACTTACACATAGGCAGACACGTATTGCCACTTAGCAGTAACAGGAACATCCAAAGGTGGCAAAGAATCTGAAATCTTAACTGGAACAACTGTGGTCTGTTTATCTGCAACAAGTACTATAGCAGCCGTAAGTGTTAGAACCAAGGCACAAAGCCTTAGAACCAAACTACAAGTTCCTTCTAGTGAAGACTTTACCACCACATTTTCCTTCAAGTCTTTAGTACCTTGAACCTCCATTACTTCCTAAAAACAGCAAACAAAAGTACCCTTCTGAATGGTGAGTAAATGAAGATTGTTTTGCAAAAGGAAAATCTATCTAAATAAATAGTGTTGATACCAAAATTGGGTGGGAAACAAATTAAAAGATCTTGTTAATAATTGATAGGGTGTGCTTCGATGAACCACTTATTTGTGTTGAATGAAATTTAAGATATGGAACACCATATCTAAAAACGGTTAGTAGCTGGAAGTTTTTTGTTGGGGATAAAATATGAGCATAAGAGATATCGGAAGTGAAAATGTGAGGAGACAGCAAGATGTAACGTGTGCATTTATAGCTTCAATTTTTTAGTTTAAAAGTGTCACCTACATTTTTATTTTTGAGAAAAAAAGTGTCACCTACATTGTCAAGCCTATCATTATAAAAATGGATGGATAAAATAATAATAATTATTATTATTATCCTAAATCTAACATGTCATAATAAAAGTTTAATTTATATACATTGTCGGTCTAACAGTTTTATACATGTATCCAATGATATGTTGATATATCATTTAATAGATTAAAAACAAATGATTTGTCATACCTCGTTAATTGATGTAACATAACTTCATTTGGTGAACATAATTTAAAACTTTAACAAGTAAGGATTCAAAAAAAGAAACAATTGATAAGTTTATGTTAAAAAAAGTTACTTTTTAATGTATTGAATACACAACTTTTAAGATAAAATTTTCACTTTAAACTTCTTATTAAATGTCCGTAAGGGCATTCGTTATCATTTTCCTATAAGTTAAACTCTATATATAACATAGCAAATTATGCAATAATTGATTCTTATGTCATTTTACTATGAATTTAACTTTTGTTCATTTCACACGTATTAAGACTCCTAAATTATAAGTCGTTTTATAATATCAATGAAATATTAATGTTACTTTTTCTATTATATTATTATTCGATAAGTAAAGCATACCAAAAAATTGTTCTATACAAAAATCGAACTCAAGTTCGACTAAATAATCCGTTTATGATGATGTTCGTTAACTACATGAGTCTAATTATTTGGTTATATAAAGCATCTTTTCTATTACAAAAAGTATAATACATATTTAATTGTTTTTGAGGAATACATATTTAATTGATGAAGAAAAATATGATATAATTCAAGCATCACTTAGTTAAGATGACAATTCATGCGATGACGATGTTACATACTATTATATATATTTTTTTGTCAAGTACGTACATACTCGGATACTACTATTATTTTTTTGTACAAATCTTACATACGATTATTACTCGGTGTGATATGGTATATTTGCCAAATTGCTATCATAATCCACTCTCAATCAAACAAAATGATAATCCAATAATTAAGATGAATTTATTTGGCCAGCAACTCAAAATACTTTGAGCTAAAGTATATATAATATTCAAAATTAATCAGAAACACGCTTCTTAACAGACTCTTCTTGATGTTCAAATTCATACAGTCCCACTGAATTATGTATGCCTCACAAAAAGCCAATAAAACCCATATAAATTTTTACCAATACAAAAGTGTGTGAGAGAGTAGGATGTTAGTTAGGACGATTCTTCAAACCTACGATGCATGTTATTATAACAAACTTACAAGTAATATTAGTTCAAACCATATAACTTAGCGTATAGGGAACTCAAATTCTTTTGTGTCTGCTCACACCTTTTCAATTGGCTCCTTCAAAGTTCAAATCATAATTAAGTTGCACCTTACTAGTTCCACTAAATCTTCCCCTACTAGTTATGCCTCTCAAATCTTTTGTATATTTTCTATTTTCAGGCAAAATAAGTCCTTTTTTAAGCATATGCCATATAAACTGATCTATATTTGAATAATTGCAATGTACCATCAATTATATTAATATTTGTAACAATCAGATTAATATTTGAAACACTTGTCTATATTTTCATAAAATGTTTAAACTATCTGATGCTTCTCCAAATATTTTCATATTTATAATAAGTTTTCTTCAAAAAATATTAGTGAATGTTGACTATCAGATTAAATAGCTAAATTTTTTGGATTTATTTAAAATTGAGTGCTTAATAATTTATATAATATATCAGTAATCAATGATTGAATTAATAAAAACTAATATTTATAACAAGTTATTAAGAAAATTAACGATGGATGGATTGAGTTATTTCGAGAGTACGTTGATTCTTAATCTGAGTTAAGATAAATTGTTTAGCATGATTATGTGCATTATGTTGGGGATAACAACTTCAGAACAAGAAGCAGGCAAACAGCTGGGGGTGTGGCATATGTAGGTTTAAAAGTTAATAGGCATGTGAGTTAAAATACTTGCATGCATCAAAAATCCCACGTTCATGAAAGTAAATGCGTAAAAAAGGACAAATTTTAGTAGATGGTGCTACTATTGTTGACGATGAACTCACTTTGGGAAAAAACAAACTAGTAAATTTTTTTTTTGACAACAATGTATTAGTAACTTATATCTCATGAAAAGGTTACAATTATGAAGATGTTATACTCATCGGTGAATGTCTGGTCTATGAAAATATTTATACTTTTTTTCACATACGTAAATATAAAATTCAAACTTATGTGACAAGCCACGGTCCTGAAATAATCACTAACAAAACTGCTCATGCCCGGTTTTAAACCTTTGGCATCACATAATTAATTTCCTAAGCAGTTTCTACTCATATTAAGTGTTTTCTTTTCATTAAAAATTACCAATAAAAAAGAAAACAAAAATGTTGAGGTGTGAATGTATAATTCCACAATGGATGCCATGTTGAATTAATGTAGAGTACAAAGAAAGAGGTAGAAGAAATGACACATTGCTCTAACAATGGCAACTTTTTTTTTTATTTTTTATTTTCCATTAGGAAAAATAAACAGCTAAACAATGACACTATCTCATAAATAAATGAAGTAAAAAAGTGAGATATTTGTAAAAAAAGAATTAAACTATTGGAAGACAGATAAGATAGGTTTGCATGCATAAAGTCTCCTTAGTCCTTCTCTTTCTTACCTTATAAATATAAATATGAATATGAAAGAGGAAAAAAAAAACCTTAGTGTTGCACCCCAAATTAATCAAGCAATAATCAACACTTTCAAAATGAATCAAATTGAGTTATGGACCATGATTGATTATAATATTACAATTCTTTGAGAAGGACCACAAAGGTTGAACTAGCATATGTTAGTAGTAACTACATATATTACTATTAGTACTGCATTGCACATGCACGATCATCACTATTCCAGTGTATATCTCACACTCAGAATGAATGAGTTTCCATAAACAGAAAAATAATAATGACAGAAATGTGGAAAAATGATATTGACTGAATGTCATAAGTAGAAATGTAAATGGACTACTGCCAACATTTATTATTTGAAAAAAACTAGCAATTAATTAAGGAAAAGAAGGAATAATGTTTTAAAATAAAATACAGAAGCTACACTCACAAACACAAGAAGCACACTGAAAGAATGGTACTTGCTTATTCTTAACCATGCTTCCTTCAACGTTTTTTCTTCGTTTTCGATAAAAACCAGTTTGGTATAGAAAGAAATATAAAATCCCAACTATGTTATCCCTCAGAGTCTATTAAGTGTATGGAAAATAACTTGTGATATGTAGTAGTTATTAACTACTAATTTTTTTTTAATCTATTGCAGCGTATCCCAAATGCTTTTGTAAACTTGATGCGTTCGAAAAGGAGGGTAATAAAGGATTTTATCCTCATAGATTATAGAGGAAGAGATTGGCATGTCAAAGCTTGTTGTATTGGCGATGAGCTTTATTTTGACGATGGCTGGAAGCGATTTAGAGAGGAAAATTCTTTAGAGGAGGATGATTTCCTTGTTTTTCATATTGATAACATCGTATTCAGGTTCAAAATTCGTGAACTATCATCAATGTGTGAAAAAGAAGAAGGTAAGTGACGAGGTGGAAAATAATAATATGATGGAGGATGAGGAAGAGGACGATGATGGTGATGATGAAGATGATGAGGATGATGATTATGATTATGATGATGCTGATGACAACGACGATGAGTATATAAAAATGAAAGAAGAAGAGAATGAAAGAATGTATAAGGAAATTAGTAGAAGTAAACATCAACATTGTAGAACCTGCAAGTGCAAAGCCTGTAAGTTTTGACATCATACTTAAGATAAAACTACTATTTTGTTTTTTCATTCTATATGAGTATGTGCATGCATGAGTCAGAATTTACCTGATGATTTATTTTGGTTTAGGGGACATTGGGAGCAGCTCTGCACATTCAAAACTTGAAGATGACAAAATTGGTGCTGAAATGTATATTCAACCGGGAAATCCACACTTTATTGCAAAATATATTCGTTCCAGACCTAATGAATTGGTATAATTCTTTATCATTCTCTTCATCATTTTTATGTGCATATTGAAAATGTTGATTGAGTGATTCTCTATTTTATGACCCTAAACAAGCCAAGTTTTTGCAATTTCAGTTTTCATAATTTACAATAATTTCATGTTACTTCTTTGATGTACTTATTATGCCATCACTCTTCACATTTCACATTTGAAGTTTATTCCAAAGAATGTTATCAAGGATTTCTGCCTCTGCTTCACAAATCATGTCACCCTTGTGTGTTGCCACTGCAAGGTATAATTCTAATCTTTACCTTCCATTTTTCACAATTATGAACTGATATGTCACTTTGTTTAATGTGTTGATAATTTGATATCCAAGTTGCATTCATCCTTTTTTGGTTATGACAGGACATTCAGAGCAATGAATTAGCAGCCTATCATCACATCTTGCCACAAATGAGCACAACACATATCGAAAAGAGAGGCCAAGTACGTACGTGGAGAGATGGTCGAGTACGTGTGCTAGGGTGGGAAGATTTTTGTAGAAAGAGCAAAATCACAGAAAATGATAGTTGCTTATGCGAGATTGTGCTGCGTGAAGATGGAACAATCGAAATGTTGAGGGTGCACGTTGTTAGGAAGGAATGAACCAAACTGCAACACAACAGTATCGATGTTAACTTGAAACTTGTTTATTTGTAAAATGGTTTCTGTAAACTATGATGTATAATTATTTAGCTTGCACTGACTATTACACAATCATTTGCCTGGTTTTACATTGAAAGACAACAATGCACAATGGTTGAAATGTTATTGCTATATTCCCTGAGTCATTGGTTACTATTGCTCTACATGATCATTATATTGATCCCTCATTTATCTATTATATTAGTCAATTGGAAAGGAAGAAACTTTTAGTTTGGCATAATTTGAGCTTCAAGGTTAACAGTCAAGAATTAGCCTTAAAATCCCCCGACTTGTTTCCAACGTACTAGGACTAAACTCCCGTAAAGAAATTTCCGTTGGTTTGCAGATAGTTTGGTTCGGTTCAATGGCTGACACACAGTTTGGTTCGGTTCAACGGTTGACGCACAGTTTGGTTCAGTTCGTCATGCATAAGTAGTTTGATTCTTTAACTTTAAAAACAAATTGGTTCCAAAACATCAAAACCCAGTGAACTAAACTACAAAACAGCCCGATTCGATTAAAAATGAAACATCAATAGTTCAGTCTAGTACAAAAGAACTGTTTTTCCAGCTCAGTTCGATTTTCTTACTGAACCAAGCCACAAACAGTCCTAAAAGTGATAATTAACACAATCTTGAATTTTTAAAACGGTAAACAAAAAAGAACTAAACAAATTCTTACCATTATTAATCAAGAACTGTGTATCGATTGATAAAGTGGCATTTTCTCTTCCTAGAGACAAAGTTACGAGTTCATGATCATCCACAGTGACATTTTCTCTTCTCTAATAGAGACTCGATGCACTACTGATTGGAACATATATCTTTGAAAACATCTTTTCAATATGACAATTTTGGTTGTACAGACGCATAATTTTCTCAGCATATGTAACTTGTAAGCCTGTGCCTATCAGCCCTGCAACCATTTATGTTTCAACAGTATAAACAAATCACACTTGCATCAAATATTCAGTCTTAATCGAAACAAATCGAGAAAAGATACTCAAGATAACATGGTAACTTCACATTAAAGGGAAAATATCAAAAACATGTGAACACGAGGTAACAAATCCTTACACTTCCCAACATGTAAACATGGAATAGAGAATCATGCTAACAAATCCACAGCACAAAATCTAATAGGAAAGAATATTCACAGAAGAAGGTGCTGCAGTAAGTCTCTTACACTTCCCAACATAGTTATATACTTGGAAGATAAAATAGATATCTGATCAATGATCAAAAGCTTAGAAAGTTACATTGATGGTAAGCTCAATAGTTGATAATAAGCATAAGACTAGTGAGTTTTAAGGCCACTCTTCTATTAAAGGCTTGTTTTATGAGGGAAACTCTGCAGCAACTTCAGCGCCATTAAGTACTTACTAGCGAGTTTTGATCTATGTTTAGACTATGTTCCTTAGCTTCCATGGTTTAGACGACTATTTTAAGTTCAACCACTATTTTTTCACTGGATCACCGTTAGTATAATTAAAAATATTACTAAAGTAAAAACCAAAACATGAGCATACATAGATATCATGAGCAGAATGTATTGAGCTTCAAAAGTGTTCCTGTTACATTAGATCAATAAAGTTCTCTGAAATATGAGATATTTCTCCAAACATTTAGTACACGGAAGAGCTCGTCCATAAAAGGAGAACTAAAAATCAATCCAATACAACATAGAGATAACAAGTATTAAAATAAAACTAGTGAAACCAAACAAGTACTACTTCCTATTGCTTTGACTACAAAAGCAATTAATTGTCTATTTCTCCAATTGTACCAAGGTTTTTCTTGTAAGGTACGATTAGACAATTCTCACTTTCTCCTTTAAAATCAATCTCCTCAATCACCTCATTAGTTAAATCAAAACAAGTTACTTTACCGTTTTTTTTTACTTAAG
>Ga0209282_1001683_pt1 | contig 12308 bp, 14 predicted proteins | sample Mtrugardesep15_FD_187529 | JGI IMG/M metagenome (GOLD analysis project Ga0209282, IMG submission 187529) | Root nodule microbial communities of legume samples collected from California, USA - M. trunc garden sep15 (SPAdes) (version 2) | ecosystem: Host-associated > Plants > Roots > Nodule...
TATTTCTTTCAATTTTTAAGCTTTCTCTGATGGTTTTAGTGTTAATTCAAGTTTACTTAGTGATAATCACACTTAGTGTTAATCACATGGTTAGTTTTAGTTTGTTTTGAAGGTTGTTACAAGTTAGTTAGAAGTTTTAAGGAAATAAGAGCTATAGTTGTTACTTAGTTGTGCTTCAAGTAACAAAACAATTACTTGTATATAAGCTCTCATTCTTTGTGTAATTTTCATAACAATCAATATACTTCTCATGCATTTCCTCAATCATTATCTCTCTCTTCTTACTCACTCTCTAAATCACAAATAAAAAAAAACCCAAAACTAAAACGGATTTTTATCATTGCTTAATCAATAAGCATTGATAAGCTGCGCTAACATTCTCTATGTCCACTTTTATCAATCAATTCTAATATGATTTTAAATTTCAGTTCAAAAAGATAAATCTTTGCATGATTTTGTTCTTTAGTGGAAATATTTGTTAGGTGGTTTATGACATAGGCATTATCTTTTTGCATATTTGATTTCATTGGAGCACCGATGAGCCTTAAGACTGAATTACCTACCTGGACCTTGGTTTTATGCTCAAAATATGGGATAATAACCTGCGTTTATGTTTTCATAATTTGAGAATTGGAGTTTATAAAGTATTTCCTTTTAATTTTAGAATTTGCTTGTGTTACTTTTGTGACTTTATAGATACACATTTATTTTCTATCATTATTTTCTCCCGCATCATGTTACTACTTGTATGTTTGGTTCAACTTTGGATAGAATTGATTCTCGCAAAATTGATTTTGATAGAATTGATTTTGACTGAATTGATTTTGAGAGAATTGATTTATGTTTGGATACAATAATGTAGAATTGATTAAACAAAATGAATGTTGTTTGGGTAGTTTTGATCAAAATTGCTTTTGAATGTATAATTACTAAAATGGACATAGCTAAATACAAATAAATGGACATAGTTGAATGAATGTGTAGATCAATAATAAACGTAGATATATTATTTAATTTAAATAAAGAATTTTTTTCTATATATTAATTTAAAAAATAATAAATACGATCATTAAGCCAAAAAAAAATTGACAAAATATTTGTTCTATGTATTTTATATTTTTTGATAAAATATATTTGAGTTAAATAATAATAGGGCTGGTTTTCAAAAATGATAAATATAGCGTAAAAGAAAAAATACAGTAAATTTGAACGGAAAAACCGTAAAGAAAAATCTTGGTAACTCTTTACCATAAATATTTTTTTGGGCTAATTTGGTTCGTTAAATTTTTGATTAAATTTGGTTCATCAAATTAAATACAAACCAAAAAGATGGAAAATTGATAAAGGACAATAAAAGAAAATAATGAGTTGTAATAATTAAATATAAAATTTAATGGAGAATTGATTCTAGTTAACTCAAAAGCTAGGAATTGTAACTTCACCCAGAATTATTTTTGAAGAAGAGAATTGTTTTTGTAAAGCTGAACCAAACATATAAGAAATTGTTTTTTTCCAATTATGAGCCTCTAGAATTGCTTCTAGACAAAGAATAAGCCGAAACAAACCAGCACTACATAATCACCTTATTTTCTATTCATTTTTATTTTTTGTTACTTTTTTTTCTTCTAGCTTTTCTTCATTAACTAAACAGAGTAAAGAATGCACTACTACTAAGTTCTCCAAGATTATTTTTCTCAATAACTAAAAGTTATTTTTTTTTTTAGAGACTAAATTGAGTCTCGTAGTTTTTTCAATGACCAAAATGAGTTTCATACTTTTTTCCTTGATCAACTTCCCCTTACTTGCTGAGAGGGACCTAATTGCCATGTTTTAATTAGGAGATAAGTCTTGTTTCATCAAAAGGATGTGACTGTGAGTGGTGACAATTTGTTTGAGAAAGTAAAATTGCTTTTTTCGTGGTGGTTGAAAACTAAGCATAAAGCTTTCATGTGGGAGTTTAACCAATGGCGGATTAATCCTTGTTTTTTACTATTGGTTTTGTTTGGATGTGTTTTTGCTCGTTTATTTTTTAGTTTTTGGTCTGCTTGTATTTTTTTACCCTTTTGACGCATCATGTGTTTAAAAGCGAGTTGTTAAAAGAGAGGTGCTATATATAGCAAGCCTCTGTCTCACGAATGCTTTTTAACCGTCAGATCTCATTTAACACAATACACTATGGGCTCGTTTGGTGCACATGATATGATAGAGATAGGATATGATATGAAATTGGATAAGGATAGGAAATGATATAAACATGATAACATTTATCCTATCACATGTTTGATGCACACATGATAACAAATATAATATCATATATGTCACAATTAAATGACATAATTACTCTTGTAATTAATTCTAATTAAATGTAATTAAGCTATTATTAATTACACAAAGTTATAAAAAAAACATTGTCAATCGTCTTCTTCCTTATTTTAGGGGTGCCGTCATCTTCATTCTTAAAGTTCAATTAAAAAAAAATCATGGTTTCTTCAATTAAAAAAAAATAGTTGTCTTTGTTGAAGATAATAATACGAAATTCTTAAACTCTTTGTTTCATCCCTTTTCAAATTTAACTTGAGTACAAAATAGATAATCAAGAAAAAAAACAAAAAATTAAGCAAATTGAGGAAAAAATGATTGTAGGTTGGAATTGAGGTCGGATCTGTATCAAATAGAAGAGATGGCGATGAAGAGTTATGAAGGAACAGGTAGAGGTCGATGGATGGAGAGCAAAGAGAATTGAGAGAGGGCAAAATAAACATTTTAGTGCTAATCATGATAGGATAATTCTAACCCACCAAAAACTAAGGATAAAAATAACAAAGGGTGAGTATGATAGGATAAGAAATGGGTTTAAGTTATCCTTTCCTATTGATGCACCAAACAACAAATTGAATCAGGATATGATAGTTTTATCATATCCTGTCTTCCTATCCTGTGCACCAAACGGACTCTAATGGTTGACAAATTATATAGAAAGTTGAGTACAAACCTTAATATATGGTGATTATTTCGAGAGCACACACCTCACGATAAGTAGCTTTTCCCTTGTTAAAATATCCTTTTGGTTGTTTAAAAACAAATGAAAGGTTGATTGTTTTAAAAAAAGTTATTGCATATATGATACATCTTTTTTAGGATGCTTACATGATACATGTTCATATTATTTTTGCACACAAAAACTAAAAACAGTCTTAAAAAATCGATAAGATTCTTTTTTGGTGAGCAAAAATTAATAAGATTTGAACATATACAATATTATTTTAGCACAATCTCAAATGGAGCAAGTGTTACACACAATCTCAAATAAAAACTATTCTAACACACATATGAAGAAAAAAAGTTAAAAGAAAAATGTTTTAGTCTCATAATACATTTATTTTTAATTGAAGTGAGGCTAAATTAAGTAGTTCTTCTATCATAACCATGCACTTTATATTTGTAAGAAAAAACAGCACTAACAAAACTAGATGCCCAATCATTATTGAAAATCAAATCCACAATCATTTATATGACATTTTCTTTGCCTTAAATAGCAGTCCTCGTGTCGAGAAGGTTGTTATATATACTCTCAACACCTGAAATAAGTTGATCGGAATTTATACTCTAGTCTAAATAAAATAATGATCAGATTATAACTTCCGGTATATTTTGTGCGATTGAAAATTAAGATACAATAAATTCAAGAGACTTTTGAACATGATGAGGAGCTCCTAGAACAATTCTTGTATCTGGATCTATATTACATCATGTAATATTTTTTTTTAAGGAACAACATATATACTATGAGAATGACTATTTTATATGAGAATGATCATCTATAATTAGATCAAAAATAAATGATTAAAATTAAAAAGTCACATATGTACCTCACATCAATTCTCATAAACTCATTTTCCTTTTCATCTTGTTCTCCTCACAATCATAGTTAAACGAAATTAAATTTTTACAATCCCTCTCTTTAACAATTATCAATTGATGGTTTACAAATTTGTTGAAAGGTTGGAGATTCAAATGTAGAATGTTCCATTGAAATTTTATAGAATATATGTAATTCAAAAAAGTGAGTCATTGAATGATTTCTATTGTTTTCATTATTGTACCTGAATTGAATTCATGTAAGTGAATTCTTTAAGGTCTAATTTCAATTCAGTTGGCATTACCAACAGTAGTTTCATCGAAATTGCTAACTTGCCATTGAACTAATGTATTCAATTTCCAATTTAGTGCAAAATGAATTGTCATAAGAATTTGTATAAAGCGATGGGGATAAATCAATTAAACTGAATTTAAAAATTGAAAATATTCGGGTGGGTGAGACCTAAGACATGAAGAAACATTACAATGAATGAATCAAAAGAGATACGAGAGTAAGCATAATATGATTTGTTTTAGGGTAGAGAAGAAGAAAGAAGAATCAATCTTCACGTAGCAAAAATTTGACTGTGGGGAGAAGAAGATGAAAAGGGAAATGAATTTATGAGAATTGATGTAATAAAGTGAAGTATATATGTGACTTTTTAATCTTAACTATTTACTTTTGATCTAATAATTGATGATCATTATCATATAAAATAGTCATTCTCATAGTATACATTCTGATACGTGATGCGTACATGGTAAACAATAATTGTGTACATAATTACTAGCATGCCACTCCGGCAAATGATCAGTGAGCATATTGCGTGGCGGAACTTGTACTTAAAAGACAACAAGTAAAGGACGAGACAAGAATTGTTAACTCCACACAACCAAAGGTATAATCGAAGAACATACGTACGTGGGGGTTGGGAAAGGCATCAAAATCACTATGATTCTTTACAAGGAACTCAACTAGAAGACACAATCAAGTTTAGGTGGCTTTCTACAAGACAAAACAAGCATCTTTGTTATTGTAAACCAACTTCTTCATCAAACCAAACTATGTGATGGGACCTAAAGTGCGTTATAGAAATGCTACAATTTTTTTTCTTGATATTGCATAAATTTTCAAATTTTATTTAATTTAAAGACGGACTCATGAGAAAATGATCGGTATCCTATATTATGTATTGTCCTTATCAACTGAGCTAAACTCACAAGGACATCAATCACATTTGTAAAAAAAAATAAAAAATAAATGTCAATTTTTTTATTTATAGGTGAAGTGGCTAACATTTCTTAAAAATCACACCCTAAACTGCGATGTCTCGAGTTTGAATATGAATGAAGATGTCATTTTTTTAAGTTGAGCTAAGTGTCATTTTTAATATAGTATTATTATTTTTTTTTGATTATATTGTCTAATTAATATTATGTGCATCATTCTCTATTTTATTTATGATAATAATAAATACATCAATTTTTAATAAGACAAAATTATATTGCCTAAAAAAAGAGTAATTTATTACTATTAGGAGTATTATTATTTATAGTTTGTGTGAAACAACGTAACATGAAATTCAATGAATTAGTAACCAAAAAAAATTCAATGAATTATTAAGTTGAAAAGATGGAAAAACCCTCATTGTTATCCAATACAAGGAATTTAAAGTGGCTTTAAAATAATCACACAACAATGTATTCCAAATTTACGCTTTATACATAAATAAAATAAAATTACCCTTCAGAAAATATTTTATATCACCCCAATTTTCTATGGAAGGATAACGATAGAAATATAAAGAAATGAATCAAATGATCAACCAACCATTGGTCATTTAACTATCTATGTACTATATAATAACTATATACCTAATCTAGTGATTTCTACAATACAATACAGAATGCAACAAAACAAAAAATCATAGTAGTTTTTTTTTTTGAAGGAAAAAATCCTATAGTAGTTGATATATATAGCTTCTTCCTCCACATTCATTTGACAGCAATACCTTAAAAGTACTACTCATCTGTTAAACCTTCAGAGTAGATCATAGTAAAATGAGTATACCATTTTCTGCGGCAGCAAAGTCTTCCATCATTAGGACTAACAGAAAACCATGTTATAGAAGATATGATGTTATAACATCAGAATTAATCATGGTTCCAAAACATAAAACAACCACCTTTCCTCAGTTGTCAAAACAAGGAGTTTCTGTTGCTGACCTACATGTACAACAAGTTGTTGAAAAACAGTCTCAGACGAACAATTTTGACACTCCATATTCTAGTCATTTCAAGCCACAGTTTGAGCCTAGTTTTCTCAAGGATGCCTATGAAATGTGCAGAAATATCTGTGCAGAGTATGCCAAGACATTTTATCTAGGTAAAAAATCCAGACTACCTGCTTCTAAATGTGTCTTTGGAATCACGGTGAGTTTAAGGAAATCACGGTGGAGCTATGATTTTGTCGAAGCTGATCCAAAGTGTAGTTTTTGGCAAAATCACTGTGGCACAGCCACTGAATTCTTCCACACTCACCGTCAATTCAAACATGCACCGATTATTTATCCTTTATTTTGATTCTTAGAAACTTGATTGGTAAACAAACTTGACAATTCTTTTAAAAAATTGTATCAAAATTTCTTGCACTCTTTTTGATAACATAAGTTTAACAATTTTCATTTTCATTTCTTAAACAGGAACTTTGCTTATGACCGAAGAAAGACAGAAGGCTATATGGGCTATATATGGTAGGAAATTACAATAGATCAAGATAGAAATAAGGTTAAATTGTATTTTTGGTCCCTTAATTAATTAGGTAGTATCGCTTTGGTCCCTTAATTAAAATTCGATTTATTTTGGTCCCTTAATTAAAATTCGATTTATTTTGGTCCCTTAACTTCTCTCCGTTACACATTTTGGTCATTTATGTTAGTTTTAATTCAAAAACGTTAGGTTTTCTTCATCTTCTTCTCCTCTTTTTTATCTTCATATCATCTCCATCAACCTTCAATAACAAGAATCTCATAAAAATTCCAGAAGAAAATGAAGAAAACCTAACGTTTTTTAATTAAAACTAACGGAAAGGACCAAAATGTGTAACGGAGAGAAGTTAAGGGACCAAAATAAATTGAATTTTAATTAAGGGACCAAAGCGATACTACCTAAATAGTTAAGGGACCAAAAATGCAATTTAGCCTAAAAACAATGTTGCAATTAGTTTTGCAAGTCAAAATATATCTTATTTATTGAAACCTTTGTTTGCAGTTTGGTGCAGGAGGACAGATGAGCTTGTTGATGGTCCTAATGCTGACTATATGAGCTCTGCAGTTCTTGATAGATGGGAAGAAAGATTGCATGACATTTTCAATGGATGTCCCTATGATATGCTTGATGCTGCTCTTACAGATACAATCTCCAAGTTTCCCTTGGATATTAAGGTGACAGCTAAAATTCCTTACCTATCAATTCTCATACTTTCAGAATCAGATTAATATTTAACACTGCTAGAAAAAATGAATTAGCAATGAAAAATCACGAAGATGTTCTGGTTTTATCTTTTAAGTGTTTTTTCTGTTATAATTTCTGTCTGTAATTCAACTAATGAGATAATGTTTGTGTTTTATTGCAGCCATTTAGGGACATGATAGAAGGTATGAGAATGGATACGAGGAAATCACGATACAAAAATTTCGAAGAATTATATCTTTACTGCTACTATGTGGCGGGAACTGTTGGTTTGATGAGTGTTCCAGTAATGGGAATCGCGCCAGAATCCCTTATCCCTACTCAAAGTGTATATAAATCAGCATTATATCTTGGTATTGGAAATCAACTCACAAACATTCTTAGAGATGTAGGGGAGGAGTAAGTTTATAATTCTAACTGATTGGCTTCATTTAGTTGATATTCACTTTTCTTTATATGATCTTGATTAAATAATTATATGATTTTGTTTGACTATAGTGCATTAAGAGGTAGAGTGTACCTCCCACAAGATGAACTTGGTGAGTTTGGTTTATGTGACAATGATGTTTTCTCAAGAAAGGTGAGTGAAAAATGGAGAGAGTTTATGAAACAGCAGATTGCAAGGGCAAGATTCTACTTCAACTCGGCAGAAGAAGGAGCTTCTCACCTTGATAAAGCAAGCCGTTGGCCGGTACATACATTTTTCGAATCTACTCAACCGCATATCAAACATATAAAAATAATTAAGCATTGCATATAATCCTTCCTCACCGGTGATATTAGTTTAATCAATTAAGTTCAGTATGAGATTAAGAAAGGTGTTGAATCAAATGATTTTTAAGATTGGCATGCATACCAATTAGCATCATTATGATGCCATGCTTATATGTCATTATATTATAGGTAATGAAAAGAGATTAATATAGTTTATGTGTGATTTGCAGGTTTGGTCCTCATTAATATTGTATCGCAAGATCTTAGATGCAATCGAAGACAACGATTATGACAATTTGACAAAACGAGCTTATGTAGGACGAACTGAGAAGTTTGTGTCGTTGCCTGCAGCTTATACTAGATCTCTCTCAATTCCCAAAACCGAATCATATACTTCCTTCACAAGGAATATGTAGCAAATTTTTACCCAAAAGCTAGCGTTATTTGTTTATTGTGCAAAATGCACACGACAAATTAATTAATAAGAAAAAAACTAGCTCAATGTGGACCAGTACTTGGCTTCAGTTCCAGAAATGAAAAACCATGGAATAAACAGTTTTACTGTTCATCACAAGAGTATCAAAGTTAGAAAGTCAAGCCATGACAGCAAAGATGTATGACAAAAAATATTTATGAATTGGTCAGGTACTGTAATTAAATATAAATTTGATGGATGTAAGTGTTTGGTATTTACAGGCGGAATTGACAGGTGAACTTATCTCAATCACTGGTTATAAGTGATTATACAAATTATAGAAATATATAAATAGAATAAAACACCTTGTTCATATCAATGTCATGCTCTTCTCGCACGGTTCCTTAAAGGAACTTCCTTTTGTCATATATGTTTTTCTTATTTGGTGTTCGGCTATATATGCTCATGTATAAAAATTGACATGATAGAGTTGGGATTGTGAGTTCAGAATATTGTTTAACTATACTTTGGAGATTTGATGACAAATATGAATGAACAATAGTAGTATATTGTTTAACTATACATTGGATTTGATGACAATTGTTGGATAGACAAGTTATGTAGTAATTGGCTTAGTGATTACTGATTACTGTTATGTAGTAATTGTCTTCCCTCACTGCATATTCAAGGAATTAAAGCTTCTCCCCCAGATATGCATGCACTAATCTTAAGCAATAACATGAACAATTAAATAGTAATAGATTTTCTCTAACTCATTACACATTACTGTGACAAGGGGTAGGCCAATCCCATAAGTATTGATTGAAACAACTCAAACCAACGAACAATTGAAAATAACAAGTTGCACCTGCCATCAACTACCAGTAACAATGATCCAAAAAGACAGCAATAATCAGAACATGCAAATACATATCATAAATAGAAATTAACCATATATAAGTTGGAGTTGAATCCTATGCTTAAATGACATAAGATAGCATCTACATCTTGACATTAAGAACAAGTGATATCAGACTTTCAATTAGTCTTGAGGATCCATCCGACAGTTGATGTTTTGAATCTTGAGAATCTTCAAAGCATCATTTTTGGAATCGTGTACAACCAACTTCAAATCAATGCTTCGCAACTCATGAAAATTCAATAGGACTTGGGCATCCTCAGAGTCAGAAATATATAAAAAGTCTTGGCATAAGCAATTGAAAACAACAAGTTCCATCTGCCATTAACTAACCATAACAGTAATCAAAACATGCAAATAAATATATCATAAACAAAAATTAACAATATATAAGTTGTGGTTGAATCCCATGCTGCTCAAATGACATAACATAGCATACCTTGACATTAAGAACAAGGTGATATCAGACTCTCAATGTAGAATTTTGCATCCATCGAACCATTTCTATTTTGAATCTCATGAATCGTCAAAGCATCAGTTTTGGAATCATATACAGCCAACTTCAATGGCACACGTACATCCAACACCACTTGGCCATCCCCAGAAAGATAGAAAGCCTTGTAAAAAGCACGCAAACGCGGAGCCTGATCTTCCAAGTAAGGAACCTTGCACAATTTAGTCCAAGACTCTTTGTTTCCATATTCCTTCATAATCCAAACATCCATATACATTTCATTACTTGCAAAGATGCACAGGCGATCCCACGCCGCCCCTAACGTCCATAGTTCGGTCTCCAAATCAGGCGGCAAAACCTCATGATATGACTCGTCCTCCAAATCAAGAGAAACAATTTCACGCAGATAACCCGGACCATCATCTGTCAACCAATTAACATAACCAGCCACAAATACTCCTGAATCAGAAATAAAGCTACAACATGGGAAGTCTTCAATCCTTCTCCAAGAAGAAGTACCCATAGTATGAACTTCAACCGTAGTTCTCTTGACACAATAGGTAATAGCAAAAACCTTATAATTATCGGCGAAAGGATCATACCCAAAGCTATATAAGCAAGAAGGAGATCTTTTGAGTGAAATATATTTTAAAGGAGGCAATGTTTTGAATTTATTAATAAAAGGGTTCCACAAAACAGCGGAACTATAATCAGTGGTGAGACAAATGATGCCATCGCAAGAACACCATTTATAAGGAGAAGCAAATTCCTCTGTGAGACCATTAGGGTAACTGAATTGTGTCTGTGGAACTGGAACAGTAGAATCAGTAGAATTTGATATAACAGATTGAATTGGGGAAACAATGAGAGTAAACTTGCCTAAACTGTTCCTAGAGCTTACAATAAGGTGGTGAGGCGTGGTTGATGAATGAAGGTGCTTCTTTGCGAATTTGGGATCAGTGATAAGAGAGTTGAAGGACTTACAGAGGCAGCGGAGTTGTAAGAGTAACTTGACAGGGAGTCTGCATAGAATTTCTGCGACCAATTCGAAAGGAAGAGTGGGCAGTGGCGGCGCGTGATGCGACTGTGGTGTTAGGGTTTCGGTGGATCGCTGCATCTCAGTGTCAGTGGGTGACGGAGAAGAAATGGCGATGTTAGGGTTTCGGTTTCTTCGCCGCTTTCTTCTTTTTCTTCTCTTTGATAGTACGGTGGCCTCCATTTCAGTTGTATGTGTGAAGGGTTCGGATCGTCACATGCTCAACCCAATGTTTGAGTGCCTATTATATTGTTTCTTTGTGCAACACAAAACTTATCATAATTTTTTTATTTAAAAAACTAAATTAGATCATCTAAATTGACACCTTTTAAAAAAGAATACACTTTAAAATAGGCTTTAATTGAACTTTCGGTCCCTAAGTAATTATCAGTTTTCATTTTGGTCCCATAATTCGTAAAATCAATATTTCAGTCCCTCTTGTTTTGCTCCGTTAGTCAAAAAAGTCTCTAACCGTTAACTTTAACCTCAAATGTCTATGGTGAACCATCTTAAAAGTGGTCCACAATAGATCCTATTCATTTTTTTAATTTAAACTGTTTGATCTTTTTTATTAAAATATAACGGTTAGATCATGCATGTCTATTGTATCTTACGATGAACCAACAACAACAAACTTTATATCTCATTCTTCATCTTCTTCCTTCCTCTTATTCATCACTTTCATCAAGCTTCATAAAAAAAATCCAGAAACTCATCACTACTCAGTTCATCTTCCAATCTCATCATTTCACAAATCTAACATACAACACATCTGACGAAAAAATAAAAAATAAAAAAGTCATAATCAATTAAAATTTAAACATCATCAACAACAACAACATCACCAACAACAATATTACATAAATCTTCATCACCACCACCACTACCAACGCCAACCCCACTGTAACTTCGTTCCACCACGCACCTCCACCCCATACCCTAACCCTAAATCCAATTCCAATTCAAAATCAATTTCCTTCATCTTCCTTCTCCTCTTCTCTCTCTGTTCTGTCTAGTCCCTTTTCACTTTCCTTCGCTCTTCTTCACCTTCTTTATCTCTCATCCCCTTTTCCTTCATTGTTTCACATCTTTCTTTTTCCTTACCTTCACTTTCTCTCTCTTTTCATTCTCTTCTTCCAGACTTCCTTGTTTCACTATAGAAAGTTTCCATTTTTAAGTTAATCCAACAAATTACCTCAACTGGGTATCAATTTTTACTCGAATTTCAGTTAAAAAATTGGGGAAAATCGAAGCTAACGTCGTTGGATTTGATGATGGCTGTGGTGATACGGAGTTCCGGCGAGGAAAAGAATCTGGCGGTAGTGAAACGGATTTGTGTTGTGTTGTTTCTTTGTATTTTCAAAAATAAAAAATGGTATTTATGTGTTGTGTTGTTTCTTTGGATTTGTATATTGTGTTGAGAGAGGAATAATGAAGGAAT
>Ga0209282_1001684_pt1 | contig 12306 bp, 9 predicted proteins | sample Mtrugardesep15_FD_187529 | JGI IMG/M metagenome (GOLD analysis project Ga0209282, IMG submission 187529) | Root nodule microbial communities of legume samples collected from California, USA - M. trunc garden sep15 (SPAdes) (version 2) | ecosystem: Host-associated > Plants > Roots > Nodule...
CCTCACCACCACCGCACCCTTCATTCACACCACCACCACCCTCAAACCCTTCTTCCATGTGTTCTTTCTTCTCTCTCCCTATTACCTCAGTTTCTCTCTTTCTCTCCTGTAAATTCCAAACATAGTAAGATATATTTCAGCCCATGAAACATGAAACAACTTCAAGTCTCCAAAGAGCAAAAATCAACCATCATCAAATCAAATGTAAGATATTTCAGCTCATTTCAAAATCTATCATCATCATCCTCATCATAATTTATGGGGTGTAGAAGAGTGGAATTGCCACGTAATATGTCAACTTATCATAACTCTAAATTATGGGAAATGCTAACCAGTGTTTCAGGGTATTGGGTAAGAAAACAAATATAATAGTATGACATTGGAAGTTTTACATTCAACTTCTTAAAAATCTAAAAAATGTTATTTTCAATTTAAAATTTTCTTTGACTTCCTTAACCAGAGTTCGGGAGTTCGGGACACCGGTTAGCATGACCGTTAAAATATTTGAGAATTTAAGGTTTGTGCAAAAAAATTTAAGGAAATGATTAATTGTGTCGTTTTCTATAATAAAATTAATATCATTTATTAAAATATCCGTATTAATTATTCTAAACTGACAATTATTTTAAGATGAAGAAAAAATAATAAAAGAAACAATTATTTTTAAACGGAGGAAGTACTAATTTTAGAGCATGAAATTTGAACGATCCATTGAATATTTTTGAAGGAATATACAAACATAATCATGACTAGCACGCAAAAAAAAAAAAAGTAATCAAGATTTCGGTTGTAAGAAATTTAGGATAATATTGTTGAATTCCTCTGGCTTTTCAACTTGCGGGACATGAGATGCCTCCTTTATCAATTCCAGTCTTGTCTTCTTACTGATTACCCTGCAATAAATCAATAAGAAGGTAACCACTCGTGTAAGTCATGTGGGCATGGCATATTCTCAAGTATCAAGCCTCTCAAACAAAATTTAAACAATATTTCAATTATAAATCATTTCAACAAAAAATATATCTTATAATAAAAATAAATAAACAACTGATATTTCAATAAACTCATTTCAGCATTAGTTTTGGTTAGAGAAATGTTTCATGAACACCCTTTTTCCACTACGTCCATTATACACATGCCTGTGTTGATGGTTGTTTTGCAATTTTCTTAAAAACCCAGGGTTATTTTGGTAATTTCACAGCAAACCTATAACCACCAATCAATAAATCATATGTCCCGTTATGAACTTATTATAAGTGTATCTATATATTATTAGGATAAGTACAGGTGAAAATAATTGACAAAAGCAAGATATTATGTAGGATTTGGATACATACTCCTTCAATTCATGGGCCATTTGCACGAGAAATATATTGTCATCTTCCCCCCACAATACGAGAACTTCCTGAATATGAGTAATGTTAGTTAATCAGCTCCATTAACGATCAAATGATACATTTTATGTTATAGATTTGCATGTAAGTAAAGTACACATATTACTCATACAGATGCACATTTATTTACCTGTTGAAGAGGTGAAATGTTAGAAGTATCAACCTTTCCTATGGACAATCCATTTAGAAGCTCCATCTTTTCCTTCCTATTATCTGAGTATAATCTCTGCAATATCACACACTTCAGTATACCCCTTTTTCCACACAAATATTCAAACTACTTATCATGTTTATGTATGTATGTATGTCGTTGTAACATAAAAATTTCAATTATGTTATTCTTATCTTTTAACCCACAAGTTAACATAAAGACAAATTTGCTTAAAGTCATTAAAATTTATAATCTAAACTTTGCTTAAACAAAAATGTGACAATATGAGTGAAATATCAGAAAAAGAGAAGTTACCCTTAAGAAGTCCCTCAAGAAAAAATTAGGCACGAAAGGGATTTGTTTAGCGACTGCAAGTGACATCAATTTCTTCAATTGTTGAGGAGAAGAAGGTAACATAAGATCTTCAATTTTGTCCAATCCAGCTCTTTTCAACAACGCCAAGTTATGATTCTTTGTCATATTCACACCAGAACTCGCAATAACTACTTTCTCAATCTTCTCTTCTCCCAACATCTTCGCCAAATTATATGCAACAATTCCACCATAACTCGTTCCCACCACGTGGCACTTTTTCACACCTATCTTCTCCAACAATTTTCCAACCGATTCTGCTTGAAATTTCTCTGATCTTTCATTTGATTTTGTTGTTGATTCGCCAAAGAATATTAGATCAGGAACATAGAGGTTGAAATGTGGAGCGAAGAATTGAACTTGTTGACGCCATTGCCACATCGCCATAGGACCGAAACCATGGATGAGAACGAGTGATGGTTTTTGTGTTGCTTGAGCTTTTGGTCCCCAAAAATGGAGAGATGTTTCGTCGTCGATGTCGATTTTTTGAGATAAGAGACCGGCGCCGGTGAAACAACGGCGGAGGTAGCCGTTGTATAAGCCAGCAAAACTGAGAAACGATGGAATCATGATGATGATGATGATAACGATTAATTAATAAATAAATAATTAATTAATTATTGGATCATGATGATTGGGTGGTTCGAGAAATGAAGAAGAGAGGTACGGTATAATCAGTAGTGTCGATAGTATCATAGAGAATTAGAATGCCTCTAAAATTCATCGACGCATAAAATAAAACAGATAGTTATCAAGGTCATAGGTGAACGAAAATCAAGTTTATGCAGATTATTAGAACACAATCAAGAGAAGAGTAAAGAAGTAAGAACCACCAATTCCTTGACAACTTAGAAGCTTCAATTTCTTAAGTAATTTGCATTTCTTTCAAAACCAATCAATTCCCCAATCATCTCCACGGTAGGCCTTGAGAGGTGAAGAGAGTGACTGGCAAGAATATGCAATAATTTGAGAGAGATGAGTTTGGAAGAAGAAGAGAGGGAAAATTGCAGAGAGAGAAGAAAAGTTGGTGTTGTTTTGGGTGGAGGATGAGAAATTGCACAAAGTTCCAATAATCTTTACTTCCTTTGGATGCAATGTAAAAGTGGATGGAAAGATTAGTCAGACGTGGACCCAAAAAAAATAAAACGTTCTTCGTACAAGAGGAGAGAAAGTTCAACGTACTGTCAATTAAAATAAGGTAAGTATATATCATCTTTCAACAAAAAAAGGGAAGTATTTGTACTCAAAAAAAAAAAGGAAGTATATATTATGAAAATGTTTTTGAAGTAAACTATTAAATTGGTCAATGTTTTTAAAATCATTCTTAAGTTAGTCTTTGATTTTATTAATCTCTGTATTTATCAAAAATGATTTAATTAAGAAACTTTTAACAAAGACAGAGACTATTTTAAAATATTAACATAATCAGAGACTAATTTGAGAATGACTTACGATATTAACGATCAATTCGATAGTTTACCTTTGTTACATGATATAATATCATGAAGATGTACTTTTATTTGAGTAAATAGGTAATTACCTCCTGAAATTGTAAGTTTTTTCAATTATCTCCTGAAATTGCACAAAATTAATCAATTTACCCTCTCCGTCAAATTCTTTTGTTAGTCAACATGACGCTTTGTAAATACCCTTCTGAAGTTTTGCACTTATGTGCAAAATATCCCCCGAACTTAAAAATCTATATATTTTTTCTTATACTTTACTCAAAAGATATTAAAGCCAAACAAGAAAGCTTCAGAAATGCATTTAGGATTCAAGGAATAGCTTAAAGAGTTACTTGGTGAAAGGTACTATGGTAAAGGAGAATTATCAAAAGTGTTTTTTGAAAAGAAATACTTTGGTGGAGTTGAGGAAATTCAAAAACTTCATGATGTCAAGAAGCTTGAGAAATTGCTTGATTGTTGTGAAAGGATTGATGACATTGAATTAGGTGATGGTGGATGTGAGGTTTGTGGTGATATAAAGTTTGTTACTTGTGAAACATGTTATGGAAATTGTAAAATCTATCAAGAAGGTGATTATGAAGAAGATGATAATTGTGAGGTTGGTGGATGAGTGTGGATTCCAAAGGTGTGTCTCATTGCAATGAAAATGGCATAATAAAATGTTCCGTATGTTGTTTCTAGTTCCATATTTCATTTTGACATTTAACAATGAAAATGACCTGAGTTAATTGTTAATTGTTTGCCTTTAATATCTTTTGAGTCAAGAATAAGAAGAAAAAATATATAAATTTTCAAGTTAATGGGACATTTTGCACATAAGTGCAAAACTTCAGGGAGGTATTTGCAAAACATTATGTTGACTAACTGAAAAATTTGAAGAAGGGTGTAAATTGATTAACGTTGTGCAATTTCAGGAGAATAATTGAAGTTTTAATAATTTCAGGGGGTAATTGACAAAACTTACAATTTCAGAGGGGGATAATTGCTTATTTTATTTTTTACATGAAATACTCCATAACGGAATATTGTAAAGTAAGGAAAAATTTATGAAGGCTTAAATATGAAAATGGTCCATGCAAATATCAGCCGTTTTGGTTTTAGTTATTGTAAAAAAAAAAATTGGTTTTGGTCCTTGGTATTTTGTTTTAATCCTTGTAAAATCATTTCATATTAAAATTGGTCTCTATAATATTCATTTTAGTCCTTGTTTTGAGGGACTAAAATCAAATATTTTACGTATTACATCGACCAAATCCAATATAAATCAATTTTACAAGAACTAAAACAAAATATCAAGGATCAAAACCAAATTTTTTATATTTACAGGAACTAAAATCAAAAAAATATTTTTACATAAACTAAAACTAAAATATCAGATATTTGCAGAGACTATTTTAAATATGCTCGATTATGAAAGTTTATAAGTTGATTGTAATAACTCGTGGGTTATTGGTGGCCTTGAAAGATTTAAAAAAAGAAATTAATTAGACGGTGTAGAATTGAAGGTGGGTGGGTTGGTATTTGTTGCACGTTGCAACACAAGGGTTAAATGTGACTCAGTACGAAAATCTTTTACCAAGCCCCCGGTCCCCGATATATTTATTAGTACGCACCAATTTAACACACATGCGGGCCTCAACATAATTACGATCTAGGTGCTTTCAATAAATAAAAACATACTCGTTTCATCCCTTTTTACGATATGTTTAACAAAAATTACGTAATATTTTAAGAGATGTTGATAGCATTCATAAAGTATATATTTAAAAGATAATAATAAATGTTTCTAAAAATTTGAAGAATGTATTATATTTCATGATAATTTTTTTTCCGTAAATGATCATATAATTAGAAACAGTGAATTATGTTATTTAAACATTAAAATATAATGGCGTAAATATAATTTTGGTCCTCTAACTTTCAACTAGTTGCAATTTTGGTCTTATATTCAAAAAAACAATTATGTTCTCTAATTTTGCTCCATTCTGCAAGCAGTTAATTTTGACTTAGTCAACGTATACATACATCTCACTTAAGTGAGTTGGATGACACGTGTGTAACTTTTCAATTAATTTTTTCTATAAAATCCACACGTATATTTTATGAAATAAAAAATAAATTGAAAAAGGAATAGGCACGAGATGAGTTTCAACCATTCTTTCTCTTCCTTTTTTCTTTCTACAATGCAACTTGATCAATATATTTCTCCTTCATCTTCTTAACCCAATCAAATCGAACAAATTTCTATTCCCTTTTCAGAAATTAACTCAATATTCATCTTTAACCTTTTTTCTTCCTCTTCACCGTTCTTCATCATAAATTCAAAAAATTCAACCTTTTAAATATACGATTTTTACTTTTCAACGGTACACCTTGCAAGAGATTCCACACACTACTAACACCCTTAAGACATCCTATAATCTAGATAAAGGATTCATCAAATACCCTTACTTTTTCCAATTCTTCAACCCCTAATTCCTTCATTTTCTTACACATCGGCATCACCTACACCATGTGAATCTAAAAAGTGAAAACACACCATACTCACACAAGATTTCCTTAATATATGCAACAATCATAATCGCTATAATTTTAGTAATTTTGAATAATATAAATAGAGAAAATAGGCAATTACTCCCCTGAAATTGTAAGTTTCGTCAATTACCCCCTGACATTAACAAAACTTTAATTACCCCTCTGAAATTGCACAACGTTAATCAATTTACCCTCTCCGTTAAATTTTTTTGTTAGTCAACATACGTTTTGCAAATATCCCCTGAAGTTTTGCACTTATGTGCAAAAGACCCTCGAACTTGAAAATTTATAAAAAAAATTTCTATCCCCAATGATGATGATCAAAGTGATCAACAAATGTGAGGAAGTCTCAAGAATTATAACATAAGCAACAATGATATACAAAAACATAACCTCTACCCCCAATGATTATGATATGTGGGTAGCCTATTGTGACTAAATCTCCAAAATATCAATAATGAGAAGGATGAATGTAATTTTTCTAGATAGTATTTCCCAATTAACTAGATCGTCATGTTGCTTGAGATGCAAGAAAAGCCAAATTAGCATTGAGAGAACCATCAATATTATAGGGTACTCCAAAGTCAACTTTTGAGGAATATTCAACAATTTAATCAAGAGACTCCCAAGCCAATTATTAGTCCAAAATCTTATATTTGCACCAATAGCAATGATCTTTAGAGTATTATCTTGAATCTCTCAGTAATACACTGTTATAGAACTTAAAAGCTTCCAACAAAGAAGTAAAATAACAGAGTCATTCAAGTTGAAATATATCCACTTCATATGAATTTTAGAAACCATTGATCAAGTTGCTTCGAAAGATGTACAGGCCATAGGTAATTGCAAAAAGAAAATGCGAGCATACCATGAATAACAAACTTGATGAGTCGAACTCTACCCATTATAGACAGAAAAATTCCCTTTCAAGTAGCAAGCTTAACTTTAATTGCATCACATATATCATTAAAGTAACTGATCTTAGGTTTACCTTTCAAAATGTGGACACCCAAATATTTCAAAGGTATAACAGCCAGGTTAAAGCTAATTACATGAGCAAGCATTGCACTTCTGACAGGGTTAATAGATCCAGCATAAAAATTATTCTTTCTTAAGTTTACATGCTAAAGACTTTCACCATATAGTCTAAAGATTTTCTTAATGCATTTGATGTTCCTATTTGATCCTTTGCGAAAAAATCAGATATCATTAGCATATAAAGATAAAAAAAATTGGGAGCAAAAGAATATTTTTTTGTCAGAAGGACCAATGTGCTTGATTATTATAAATTTAGGGGGGCATTTTGCAAAACGTCATGTTGATTAACGGAAGAATTTGATAGAGGGGGTAAATTGATTAACGTTGTGTAATTTCAGAGGGGTAATTGAAGTGTTGTTAATGTTAGGGAGATAATTGACGAAACTTACAATTTCGGAGGGGTAATTGCCTATTTACTCAATATAAATATAAAAATACCACAAAAAATTCTAAAAATCAGAATCACTGTATTAGATTTTTTTGGGAATATGAAAAATGGGTTTAACTGTTGAAATTTTGGATTTTGAGAGGCGGGTAGTTCGGATTTTACCCCTGAATACCCCTGAATTCTTGGCACAAAAGGAGCTATAGGGGTAGTTCGGATTTTATAATCCAAAAAAAACAATGAACGCGCCCTACTATTTAGGTCGTCATAATTATAAAATTTAAACTACTTGTTGGTTCGGATTTTGTAATTCGAATCGAAGAGAAACTCATTTTTTTCCACCAAAAAATAGGGAAATAACTATTTTTCGGATTATATAATCCAAAAAATTTATACATTTTCGAAAAAAAGTAGAATGTGCGAGAAATGTATGTGGTGAGAAAAGTAATATAATAATCATTAAAAAATGTCTAACATGTGGTGCTAACAGCGTTAAAGAAGTTCAATGAAATTTGTAGATTTTAAACTCACATATTTTTTAAATGGTAAGATCTACATGAATTTTACTCAAGAAAATATTCATATGAATCTCACATAAAGTCGTCATACCTACAAGAATTTTACTCAATAACAGAATGAATGTTGGTAGATTTTAAGCTCACATATTTCTTGATTGGCATGTTCCAAACTTCAAACTATTATCCAATCATCGAACTCCGGTTGAGTTACGTACCATCACTCACTTACTTACATTTGCCATGCCATGACATGCACGCTCTCTTGCGTACTTCGGTTCCGCAACTTTTGGGTAGTTACGTTAGTTAAGGACTGTTCTCAGAGACCCAATGTTTGGTTTCAACTCTCAACATCACTGTTGACCTCCAAAAATGATCACTTAACATCATCACCTACTACAAGCCCTAAATATCTCATTACGTTGATAAAGACATCTAAATAGACTGAATTAGCACGTTAAATATTCTTATAGGTTGATGGAGGCGTTCAAATTTGGTCACGTTTTAAGAGTTTTATCTGCTGATTTCGTTATTAATTACTTCTTGCAATTCAAGAATAACTTTTGTTTTACACGAAAATTTAAAATATTTTTGGAAGAAAAAACTTATCCAGATAATACATTTTACAATTAATGCAAGTTTTTTTTAATCAAATTCAATTCTTGCAAGATTGGACGTTATTAACGAAATCACCATTTTCAGTGTTTTCTTTTTATCTTAAAATTCCATTAAACAGAGACATTATGATATCACTTAAATTGATTTTTTAAGGAACTCAGATTATTCGCACGTTTCATATATCCGTGTGGGAAATTCATATTTTATGATGTGTCATTCTTATAATGTGGTCATTTTTTCAATCTCTCAAACTCAACTTTGTACCTAAGCTCTGGCTGCTGGTCACTTGATTTTTTTTTATTTTTTTTTAAATCTAATGTACCTTTCAAACATGCAAGTACTGAAATTTGCATTATTCAAAGTTAAAACTATTTTGTCTTATTTTAAACACTTGGAAATATAATAAATTTGAACTGTCAAAGAATGACGCAAAAATAATTAGCCTAATTAACGACAATTTGTGTATAATTTTGGCATATTTTCCATAAGGGATGGATCAAAGTGGTTGATGGTTAGATTGATTTGTTCACCCTTTCTCTTTGACTTTAGTGGAGGTTATTTTTATTTTTTTTTATCTCTTTTTTCTCCTCTTCTCAATAATTTTAATACATCTAATTAGCCTTATAAAGTCCTTGGCTGTAGTTATAGATTGCCTCTTTAATATTATGAATAAATATCTAAATTGGTCATGAAAATTGTAGGACGGTATCTAGTTCCTTACAATATCAATTCCATAATAATTTTTGGAATCGCAAAATATTATCAAATTTGTCCATCCGTTGTTATTTGAAGGGACTAAATTGATAGGACTAAATTGATATTAAGTTGATAATATTAATGATGAATTTGAAACGAAGTTTAAAATGTCAGTAGTACATATGATAATCGTTTCGGATAGAGGGACATACTTAATTAACATTTTACAATTTCAATGATCATTTTGAAATACCGATAATGTTGAAGACCATTCCTACAATTTTGAGGATCAATTAGAGTATCTACTAGTAAAAAAATTTTTTAACCAAAATGCAAATAAATACATTGATATTTTCATTGTCTGGATTTAATAAATACTCCCAATTTCCTTGTCACACCCAAAGAAAAGATGAGAGCATGTAACCAAAAAAAATAAAATAATATGAGAGCAATTCCATTTGTAGAAGCTATCCTCAATAATCAATTAATCACATTATAATTAATTAATTTTGAAAACAGGAGCTTGATTGTCGAGATGCATTGTTTGATATTGACATGTTAACAAAAACAATCCACAAGAGCATGACCTACCAATAACGGGGAAATATCAATCGAATGATCAAAGAAAACCCTCTGAGGGTGAATCAAAAAAGATTCGATAATGGACTTGTTGGTTTAGCACTTAGTGAAAAAATTTCAAATTCTCCCATTTTCCTGAAAATGTTAATCAACCTCTAAACACAATTAAGTGGACGACTATGGTAAATTAACAATATAGATACATGTTAATTTGTTTCTAAGGGGTTGGGGAGAAATGTTGTGTAGGATAACATTAAAGTCAACAAGTAGGCAGGTTACTTGACCTCTAATTAATTGAATATGTGACAACAATTATAGTAGTTACTATATTATAAAAATAATGTGACAAGAAAAAAATTAGTATCAATATTCATGCATGTATACATACAGTGTCAAATGGAATGTGGCCTTAGTGTTATTATATATACGTATATTCAAAAGGTCTAGAAGTCAAGGAATCTTCGCATAAGTATTTTTCTAAGGGTAGTTAGGATTAGAAGAATGTACGTGCCATGAATTCCTAATCTTTCACTTATTTATTTTAATTGTTGTCATCAATTGTGTCATCTTGTATGTTGTTGGCTTTATAATACAGGTTTAAGAGATAAAATTAAGGTGTTTTTATTTTGTAGCGTTATTAAACATAGATAGATGAGTTCTAAAAAGATTACATGGAAGTCTATTGTCTTGATCTTAGGTTGTTACAAGACAAAATACTCATTAGAAGAACCAGAAAAAAAGGTTTTAAAACAAGGTTCTTTCCAAAGGGTAAGCTTGTCTGATATAAGCATTTCTAGCTCTACTACTCAAGCTATTGAGGATCTTTCCATTTCACTGGCTGGTTCAAAGCTTTACACATTTACACTAGAGGAGCTAAGAGAAGCAACACATAATTTTTCAAGGAGTAATTTGCTAGGTGAAGGTGGTTTTGGACCTGTGTATAAGGGTTTTGTTGATGATAAACTCAGACATGGTTTGAAGGCTCAACCTATTGCTGTGAAACGACTCAACTTGGATGGCTCACAAGGTCACAGGGAGTGGCTGGTTAGTTTTCTATAAGTTTTTAAATTTTGATATACGGTTTTTGTTAATGGTTTTGCACTATCAACAAATCACAATCAATCATATGTGACTTTAGATGTTTTTAATGATCTAACAATTATTATCGATCGATAGTGTAACAAATTTTTACGTTGATAGTATATATGAATTAAATTATTCCCATATAAGTCGTAATTGAATTAAAAAAAAAAAAAGTACTAGAGTTATGAATAAAAATAGGCTATAGGTAATGAAACATGATTGAGGACTATCTGATTATAGCTTGGTACATTTTTTTCATATATAGGCAGAGATTATATTTCTTGGACAGCTTAGACATCCGCATCTTGTCAAGTTAATTGGATACTGTTGTGAGGAGGAGCAGAGGCTTTTGGTGTATGAGTACATGACGAGAGGGAGCTTGGAGAATCAATTGTTCAGAAGTATGTTGCATTTACTTTATCCAATACTATATTATATACATATATTAATCATGTTTTAAGGCCTGATTTCTTATTTTCTTTGTTGTGATACAATCAGGATACTCTGCTACACTACCATGGTCAACAAGAATGAAAATTGCATTAGGTTCAGCTAAGGGACTAGCTTTCCTTCATGAAGCAGATAAACCTGTAATCTATAGGGATTTCAAAACTTCAAATATATTACTGGACTCGGTATGTTCATTCATTTGATCAATGATAATGTTGCATCTTCTGCTAGCGAACATGATGTAATTTTATTTTCTTCCCTAAATTCAGGATTACACAGCTAAACTATCAGACCTTGGATTAGCTAAAGATGGTCCTGAAGGAGAAGAAACACATGTGACTACAACATGCATAATGGGAACAAAAGGCTATGCTGCTCCTGAGTATATCATGTCAGGTATTGGCATTTTACCATATAGGTTCCATTTGGATAACACAACTTAAGCACTTATAGCATAAGCGCTTATGTATAAGTTCTTTTTATTTAAAATAAAGTCAAATTGTTTTCATATAAGTTGAGTTATTTATATAAGCTATCCTGGCTAGCTTATAGAGATGTCATAAACCGTTTTCATAAGTTAATTAATTACCTTCAATTTTCAGGTCACCTTTCTACCAAGAGTGATGTGTATAGCTATGGAGTAGTGTTGTTGGAATTGCTTACAGGAAAGAGGGTAGTGGATAAAAGCAGATCAAATAGGGAGAGAAATCTAGTGGAATGGGCTAGACCTATTTTGAGAGATCAAAGAAAGCTTCCTCATATCATAGACCCAAGATTAGAGGGACAGTTTCCTATTAAAGGAGCTTTGAAGGTTGCTGCTTTGACTTATAAATGTTTGAGCCACCATCCTAATCCAAGGCCTAATATGAGTGATGTGGTAAAATCATTGGAATCACTTCAAGACTTTGATGATGTGTTCATAGGACCATTTGTGTATGTGGCTGTTAGTGAAAGTGGCCAATGAGATAATGACATGTGGCATGAAAGGGTCCTACAGGATGACTACTGAGGAAAAGATTGCCAA
>Ga0209282_1001685_pt1 | contig 12303 bp, 4 predicted proteins | sample Mtrugardesep15_FD_187529 | JGI IMG/M metagenome (GOLD analysis project Ga0209282, IMG submission 187529) | Root nodule microbial communities of legume samples collected from California, USA - M. trunc garden sep15 (SPAdes) (version 2) | ecosystem: Host-associated > Plants > Roots > Nodule...
GTCAATTATTTAATTGCATTAATTTTTTCTTTTATCAAAATACTCATAATTATTAGAGTTTTTTTTAATTAACAATAAATAATTACTATAAATTGTAAAAAATCTAATACAACTTTCTTAATTCACATGGTTTCATACTTACAGAGTTTGGAGATGAACGTAGTAAAATAAATTTCGATCAAGATGAACACATCTGTCAATCTAGTTTAACGGTAACCTTTTCCCATATTGAAATTAAATGTAAAGATTACTATGAAAGATAACCGGAAGAAAGCTGAAGAGATAATATGATTTCAGCTTGATGGCAACCACACAAGGTAAAACATTCCAAGTTTCTAATACCAGAATAATTTCCTTACACTTGCATGGTGGAAATTAAAGGAATCTTATCCAACCAGAGTATAATTTCAATGGCTAATTACATTTGATAATTTTTTACCTTTGTGGCCCTGTAAAGTGTAAACATCAGGTAAACCAATACAGTAACATACAGGAAAATATGTTAAAAACTTCGGTGTTCCAGCCAGAAGTGAAATGCCAATTAAACCTGAACTTTACAGCAAAGCACAATCACCCATTTTGAATGGATGAGTTAATAATACAAACCTGGAAATTCAAGTTCAGATCCAAATTTTCTCACAGCTCAACTTCACAACATAAGCAACTTTTGCTTTTGCAGAGGCCATCAACTCACAGTCACAAGATGAGAAGATGAAAAATTAATAATGGGTTCTCTCATCATTTTCTAACTGCAAACCCTCCATGCCCCTAAGGGCACTTTCATAGTTATTGGCTTGAGAAGCATTTCTCCCTGCCCGTGATACTCTCTGGGGATCAGAAGATCCGATTGGTGAACTTCTTTGACCGCTCAAAATTCTATGTGCTGCTGCTCCAGGGCTAGCCTCAGCAGTGCGTGTACGAACATCTGACTCAGCACCAACAAATGCATCACGACTACTAGAAACAGCAACTCGCCTAGATGATCCACTTGATTGACCCAAGACATTGGAATTTGATAACTGCATGATCACATATGAGGCAATTGTTGCATTTACAAAGGCAAAAGCTAATGATGTGCACATGAAAATCAGACATGCAATTAAATTCAGATTCATCTTATAAATCCACAACAAAGATCTGAGTGGAAAAGGAACTATACAAAATATGTACTCTAAGGCTTTGTTGGGAGGGCTTTGGAGAGAGAAGGGGAGAGGGAGCTTTGCAGAAATGATAGTCCCCACCTAACCACCTTGCATGAGGGGTTATTTTTCTCCATAATAAAACATAGGTTTAATAATCTACAGCTCCCTAAACTATTTAGGAATTTTTTTAATAGGTCCCTGGACTTTTAAAAAATATGTAATCTGATCCCTAAACTATTTATAACTTTCAATTAGTTCTCTCCATTAAACTTTTGTTAGTCACCAATTAATCAGTGCTGACAAGGACAATGACAATGACATGTCAACAAATTTTACATATCATCCTTCACCTAATATCCACATCCTCGTATTTTTATTTATTACTTACAAAATTAAATCATATTCCAGTTTTTCATTAAAATGTCACGTGATACCCATTCCCATTTTCCAATTCAAATTGAGTGAATATGTATGTATAAAAATCCAAAATTGAGGACAAATAAAACTCCATTATAGTCAACAACACCACTCAAGCTTCTCCATCACAAGTAATTGAGAGATACAAGAACATCCTTCAACCCCAAAAATCAGAAACATTGAACCCCTGCTCTTCTTTTTTCCACCCCAAACACAATAGTGAGGGTCAGTACACAGGCACATCAATGCTGCCACAAAAAGATCCTATTTTTCTTCCCTTATTTTCCCCCTATATTATCACCTACCCCTTTTAATTGAATACTCATTTTACAGAATTTCCCCCATTGTCCAAAAACATGTTTAATCAGGGAAACCTAAATATTACTGCAAATCAATTATGAATGCATTGCCTTTTCATGTCACATAAAGATTTCAAGATGAGATTTTCATATACGTATTTCTCCATTTTCCAATTTTGGTTTTTATTGACAATGGTTTTTATTTCAATTACACCTTTTAATGATTCTTTATCATTTCAGCCATTGTTCCACTTTATCATGCTTTTGGGTTTTCCAAATTGCCACGGCTGAGATTAGAAAAGCACTCACGTGACGACGTGACTTTTTAATGAAAAATTGAAATATGATTTAATTCTGTAAATAATAAATAAAAATATAATGATGTGGATATTAGGGGGAAGATGATGTGTAAAATTGGTTGGCATGTAACCACCCTCGTAAGCGTTGACTAATTGTTGACTAACGGAAGGACCTAATTGAAAATTATAAATTAGTTCAGGGACCTGATTACACATTTTTTCAGTTTAGAGACTATTTAAAAATTCTCAAATAGTTCAGGGACATGCAGATTAATCAAACCAAAAACTTGAATCTTCATATAGGGGGGTAACTCAATAATTTGATCTGGGGAGGGTTTTAGAGAGCTTTGGCAAATGCTACAAATCACTTCCCTCTTTTTATAATACTCAAACAAACAAAAATATCAATCATAAGCATTCTTCTCTCCCTCCTCTTTAACAATTTTCTCCCAAACAAGATGAGAAATCCCCCTCCCTTTCCATTTCCTTACCCTCCCTTTTCCTCCTAACTCGCAGATAAAGCCTAAAAGGCTCAGCAAAACATCCTCAATACCAGTAGAATATATGGTGACTGAATTCTGTTATGAGAAACTTACAGTATTCAAAATTGGTCCCGACATTCTTCGCCTCAAGGAATCCACCGAAACCAAACCAGGGGGTTGCCCTTCTGCTCCTGTAAGAGACAGAACATTAAATATGTCCAGCTAAGATGCTAAGTAGATATCATTTTAACTTGGGTGAAGAAGTTCAATAGACGTGTCATTGCAAAACCTACTTCAATGGCTAGTTGAAAAATACTGAATAAAACTACAACAGAAAGTTATAAAGCCAGTAGTTTTGGTAGAATGAAAAGAAGGAAAAATCATACACTTTGGAATTATTTTGGGTCTTAATTTTAGGGCAAGGAGATGGGGACTTAGTTCAATGCACGAAAAGTCTCCGAGCTCAAAATCACATACAGGGCTCACATTTCCTTACCCCAAAGACATGAGAGGAGGCTCAAACCTGCAAGATCCCCTTCACTGAACTACAATGTTAGCCGACCCCACTTAGTGGGATAAGGCTTGGTTGTTGTTCTTGAACTAAAATGTGATAAACGAACATACAAATATAAATATTGAAGGCCTGTTACACTTATGGGAGATCTTAAATGAAGTACCTGTATGTCTATCAGCATTGGTAACTGCAGGTGGAATTGCAGAACTGGTTCCAGCACCAGGAACCTAAACAAAGGTGATCGTTTATGAGTTTTATCCATTGCAGATGACATGGTAATCACAACTGAGGAAGAAAAGAAAGAATAACACTTACAATGCCCCGTGCGGGAGGTGTGGCAAGCTGTGATTGCTGATACTTCAAGATGGTCCAGTCAAACACATAATCAAACTGGAATCCTGTTGAAGTGTCAATTTAATAATATAAGCAAATTTAAACAAAGATCCACATAAGACTCAAATGGCAAAGTTAGAAAGTATATAATTAATAAGCGTGAGAAATGAGGAAAAAGTTATCCTTTCTATATGATAATAATTTCAAACCTTCACGGATAAACAGGTCGCGGAATATCCTTTTGAGATAAGCATAATCTGGCTTATCATCAAACCTTAATGAGCGACAGTAATGGAAGTATGATGCAAATTCGGTTGGATAACCCCGACATAAGGCCTGGAGTAAGGAGCAAATTCTTAGTGTAGGTCGGAAAGGAGTAGATAACATAAGCACTAAAGACTGATTACAACATACAATTTAACTTACTTCAATCGATGTAGAAACCTTTTTTTCACTGATTCTCTCATACTTTTGTTTCTTGGTTCCTGCTTTAAGTCCCTGCCAAGGAAGACTACAGAAAGAACATGAATCAGATAAAGTACACAGTGCTGGAAGACACCAAAGTATAGGTCGACAGTAATAATTACCTCCCTCTCAGGAAGTACATCAGAACATAACCAAGAGACTCTAAATCATCTCTTCGACTTTGTTCTGTGCACCAAAATCACCAGAGAATTAAAAGCAGTATTGGATAACAAGATTTAACCATTCAAAATACAAGTTCAATGAAGGATCGTGAACTAACACATACCAATGCCAAGGTGAGTATTCATGCTAGCATATCTTGCTGTTCCAGTCAAATTTTTATTTTCCCTGCAGTGTTGATGATTGAATAGATTACACAGATCACCCCAAAAAAAGGATTTTCAAATAGTAACAGCCAGGTCTACACTTTCAAAATGAATTGCTGATATTGATGATATTGCAGACAAGAATCATAACCTAACCCTAGTAGAATCTAGAAACAAGAAACTAAGGTGAAAGGAAGCGTTAAAACAGTATGCATATAACACTTCCTACCACCACGGCCCCAACCATCAGCTTAATAAACTATGTCTTACAAATTCAAACAATGGTACCGGTGTAAAATGAGAAGTTGATGACAAATATAGATGGTGTCAGGAAGAATAGGGTCACAATGCATGCATAAAATTCAAGTTTTCTTTTAACTGGAAGGATTTTCTAGCGGATGCAGGCATAGGAGAAGAATCATAGTTTCAAGAAATGCCATGCATTGAATTTCTACTATCAGGAATATATTATTTAGGATATTCTAGAACTAGAATTCAACAGAGCATTCTTTTGGGCAACACGTTTATAATGAAGTGATCTTGAAACTATGATTCTTCTCCTATTCAAATTTAGATAAGTTTATCTCAACAACCAAGCCTTATCCCACTAAATGGGGTCAGCTACATGCATCAAATTACGCCATAATGTTCTATCATAAACCATATTTTGGTCCAACTCATTAATCACCAAGTCTTTCCTAATAGTTTCAACTTGTTTCTATATGTATGCCATTGCCACATTTAACCCCAGTCCTTGTCAAATTCCCAATATAGCAGCAGCCCAGATATCACAAATTCTATATGAATACAGCATGTGGAATCATTGATAGACTGGCATTTGGATCTGTGTCATACTAGAGTGAATGACCAGAAAGAAAAATAAAAACAAGAACATTATTGGTATGCATATACTTGGTGCTATGGTTGCCACCAAAAGGTTTGATGATGCATATTTATTTGGTATTACATTCCCAATAAAACTATAATAGTGCATCCTCCCTAGTCATTATTATGACAGCTGTATGATATATGATATGATAACTTGTAGCTTACAACTGCCATTGGATAAATGTGAATCCTAATAGGCTATGATACTTTTACTATACTATCAGGAACGTAAAATAGGAATAACCAACATAAGCATCTCATTTAATGCACACCAACTAAATCTTTGTACCTGTAAGGAATGTGTTGATGGGTCGAACTATCTCTGTATTTCTTCGCCAGACCAAAATCAATAGCATAAACCTACATGCACGTCGATATGCATTAAATTATCATATACAAAAAATTAAGTATCATAGATACAATCTACAACACATAAAAAAAAAAAGCCTTTTAACAAGATTGACTACCTGGTTCGCACGCCTTCCTAATCCCATTAGAAAATTATCCGGTTTGATATCTCGATGTAAAAATGATTTCGAATGAATGAACTCAACACGGTTGATCTGGCAAAAATAAATAGGGGAGTTCTTAAACATTACTAAAAGAAAGGGTGGGGAAAATTTGATAGTTTGCAAAGTCAATCCGGGCCTACCATTTGATCAGCAAGCATAAGAACCGTTTTTAGTGATAGCTTTCTACTACAAAAGTTAAATAGATCTTCAAGACTAGGTCCAAGCAGATCCATCACTAAAACATTGTAATCTCCCTCTACTCCAAACCATCTAACATTTGGAATCCCAGCTGTCAAAATCAAACTTGAGTTAGAATTGACGATAAATCCTTATGGTCCTTGAACAAAGCACAAAAGAAAAGGCCAGGACAATGAATATGAAAATAGTAATTACTTCCTCCCTGGAGAATTCTGTACAACTTGGACTCGTACAGCAGCTGAGGATGCTTAGTCTTGACATTTTCCTATTGAAAAGCACAGCAAGAAACAAAACAAATGAAAAATAAGCTCCAGTGCACTTAAAAATATCAATAATCAAGAGCTTAATAAAGAAAAAATCCACAAAAAAACCAATCCTCATAATGTTAAGTCATAATTGTATGCCATTTCATCCAATTCCAATTAAATCCCCGACCAAAGATATTATTCATCACAATCTTGAATTGAGGGAGACGCCAATATTTTTCCGAGGAGTAAGTGGAATGGAATCAATTGAATAAACAAAGTAGGTTTCATGTTTTTCCCCGACGCTAATCTTTTGAGCAAACTGATTTATCGTCATTGTTATACAACCATGAGACAATGCATCAGCTCAGTTTTTTAACATCGCATTTGATCCATACAATAATATATTTACTTATGGGTAACATCTTATCCTTTGCACAGTTAAGTGCATCAACAATTCCCTCTAACACACTAGCCTATTATTTCAAAGCATGGTTTCTAAAATGGTCAAAATGTTTTTCACAGACATCCTCTTAAAAAATCATTTGAGTACCCTCCAAAGAAATAGGAAGCGAGAATAAGCTTAGTAAAGAATTTTTTTTGGTAGATAGACGACATGGCAATAGCCAATAAAAACTCCACACAAGTGGAGGAGCCATGGCGTCCGACCTGCAATTTCGCCATTTTTGCCGGTTGAGCTAGAACTTGTGGACGCTCGGTAAATATACTTAACAGCTAGTATACAATATTATTACACCAATGTCATTAAGATTAAAGAAAGCCACACAAAACAACAACTCAAAAAACTAAATTTGATATCATAAACCCTTGCATATAATTCAAAGCAGTGACTAATTTCACTAACAATCATCTCCCATAAAAACACAATTCAGATTAACTAATATCACACAAAGAAAAAATCAATTTTTTTACAGACTTCAAATAATAACAAGTTCATGAAGGGAAAAAAAAACTTACAAGCTTAATTGCAACCTCTTCGTTAGTTTGAATATTAGTACCTACAAAATTAACAAAAATAATCAAAAACATAACCAAATTAAAAACATAGGAAAATAATGATGATAAGAACGAAAAAGAAAGAACCTAAGTAGATCTCCCCAAAGGAACCACTACCGATCTTCCTACCAAGGCGGAACTTATTCCCAACACGAGGTTCCATTCAAATTCAAAAAAAGCAATAATCAAATTTGGAACCCTAATCACAACAACACTTAATTCAAAATTGGAAATATTATTTATTAATTAAATGCTATACTATATTGTAACTGAAATTCATGATTAGAAAAGGGAAAAAAGTGTAACGGAAGAATATGAAGAATGAAGAAAATTGATTGATACAACGAGATCTAGGATAGGATAAGGATGAATAATTAAAGAGTAATTGTGTATTATTATTGGTAAAAAAAAAGGAGGGTTAGGTTAAAAACAAGTTTATTAATTAATGAAAAAGAAAGCGTAAGAATAGATTTTGGATAATGGTGATGGTGTTTGTGTTTAGATTTTCTCTCTCTTGAATTATGATGATGATGATTGTCGAAACTATTCTTTCTTGCAACCGTCGGTTCTATTAATTTTTTTTCCTTTGTCGGACTTCCAAACTCTGTCCACGCGTGTTCTGTACGAGTGGTCTTTACTTTGGGGTAGCAGCTGGGTGGGAAACTACAATCTTCATCACTAGGTTGATATAGTAACCATAGTTGTATTTATGACAAATTTTGGACCAATCTTTTTCTTCTATTTTATTACTAAAAAACAAGAGAATAAAAACTGAAATAAAATTGCTCAAAAGTTGTTTTAAAGTGGTTTTATGCAAATAATTTCTTATAATTTTAAACGATGATCGGCGTGACCTTCATATCATGATTCAAATGTTTATCCGAATACTTAATAATAATAATAACAATTAAAGAGTAGTATTATGAACGTTCTTTTTTATCTAACATTCGCAATATGAGTTTTACAACTTTAGTGAGATTATTTTGGTCTTTATTCGAGAAAAACATATCATCGTCACCACATTACATGAGTATCGTCTTCTAAAATTATTATTTTTTAGGAAAGAGTAATTTATTTTGTTTCATCAATAATAAGGGTTTTGTTAACCGGTGCGACACTGGTTAAGGAATCCAAAAGTAGAAATATTGTCTTGGAAACATAAACTGTTACTTTTGACCAACTAATTATTACACCATTTTTTAATAAAATCTTACCTCTTTTAGTTGTTTAACGAATACCTCGAGGTACTGGTTAATATTGTCCAATAAAATTTGCAATACAAACAAGGAAGAGAATTAAAAAAAAAAATACAAACACTCTAGTAAGATTGACGACTTTATTAGCTTACCTAAAAGAAAAATCTAAACTATAACTAGCATACATCTACCAGTAGATATCAATGACCTTAGTTCATTATAAAAAACTTAAGTATGCATTTTATAAATTTAGAATACGGAAGAACTTGGACTAACACATCAACAAATTAAACGGTAGCGTAACTTGTATATTAGTGAATACATCTATGATCTTTTTGAACTAATAATCACAATTCTTTTTCTTATTTGAATGAGGATAAAGTTCTGTGAAATAGAGTGAAACAATATGAGGTTAACACCAACACCTTATAAAGTTGTATGGTTTAAAATTTACAATAAATCAACGATTATTTGCAATATAAGTCGGATTTTTCTCAAAACTAATAACTCATTCTAAAATCATTTTAAAACCTACAATAAAATGACAAAAAAGACTTTATAAAGCACTAAAATACGTGATATGATGATGAGTCATCAATTCTTCTTTCTAAAACTCATGTTGTAACATGTAACAAAGAGTTTGTTGTTACTCGAGCTAAGCATTGGCTTCTATAGAAACATTCTTCCCTCAACAACTCTTCTCAAGTTAATTACGACCAAATTTCAATTTTATTTTATTATTTTTCGCTTGGATTTTTATATTTATTAAATGTGTTTTTAAATTTACTCCATAAAGAGTAGTAATATAGTGCAATCAACACGAATTTATACACACACTACTCCCTTATTAATAAAAACACGTTATTCCATAAAAAAAAAATACGAATTCTCCTCTTGCACGTAGAACAATTTTTAAGGGGAAAAACACGTGAGCCATTTTTGTGTGGGAATGTTTCATATTAAGCATAATAATAAACAAACTATTGTGAATAAAAAAAAAAAGTAAAGGTAAATCAGTTTGAGTTTATTTAAATTGACTATTTCTTAATGCATGTGTTAAGTCTAAAAAGAATGATGTCTGGGACGAAGGGAGTAAAAATTATTAAAAGATATTTTTATTTTATTACTTCTATATCACTCATTTTTCTAATTTTTTTAATTCGTATAAATATTTTAAATTTTAATGTTTCTCTTTCCCTCTTATCGGTTTCATTTGATACATTGTTATGTACAAAATTGAGTCATTCTACACATTTATATTTATTGCCTTCTATAATAATGCTTTGTTATTTTTATTTTATAATAACAAGGGAAGAGGGTTCCCTAGTAAATCCAATATTTCTCACACTAACTTAAATCCAAAACCCCGTGCGGGTTTACACACTAATAATCTCTTATCTCTTATATAAAAACAATGAGCTACATAATTTGAATCGTGTAAAGAATTAATTGAATTTTCATGCCTTCCAGAAAAAGAAAGAGGCAAAAATTGGGTCAAGGACCTAGACCCTAGTATGTCCCACTAAAGCATATACAACATTCAAATTCCTAAAAAAAATGAAGTAATAAAAAAAAATGAAAAAATGGTAAAAAAAAAACTGAAAAGGGGAATTTCAGTTAGTGCTCTAATGTTATGATTTATTAGTGGCCGTCACATGAAGAATGGCCCTCTAAATTCTTTGGAAATTGCTCTATGGCCTCCTTAGATTGCTTGAGAGTCCATCGATTTTATCAAATCGTATCTTCTGATCGACTTATATCTGAAGTTGAGTAATCGACAAAGCGCCCTTAGCAAAAACCAATCCCTCCAAAGCTTCCTTTAACTTGCAGTTGAAATTGGGTTTCTTGGACTAGGCAATCCCATGTACACAAGCCTAGGTGACATTCTAACTTTTGGACTAGGTCTAGGAGAAGGAATTGGGCCAAATTTGTTGAGTCTTGAAGAACTTGGCCTTGGAGACAAATGAACTTGTTCCAATGCTTTTGATTGCAAGTGTTCAGGATAATCACGAACACAACCAATACGTGGACCAGCTCCAGTTGACCACTTGCAAGACAATCTCCTTGAGGCGTTAAATGCTACAACAGCATCCTTTTTATGAGTTGATGTCACATTGTTATCATTGACATTGACCTTAGGAGTAGGAACCTTTGTTTGTTGTGGTTCATTGATGACATCAAATGAATCATTTCCAACAATTGAATAAGTATCATCATCTACGGCACATCTCTGGAAAACAAATGCAAAACAATCATCAGTAATCTTATTTTCATAGTACTTTACATAGGTAACATTTACTAGTAATTTTTTTAGGACCAAATATTTACCTTTACATTCGTGAGGTCTACATTGTGCTCTCCAAGAAAGCTTAAAAATTCTTTGAAGTTCTCTTCTGTTGGATGGTAGTGTCCACTGTATGGCCAAATAGCCTGCATTTTGAGTAGTGGATAATAATTAATAACAAGTAAGAAATGATTAAATATATGTGTAAAACTTTTTTCAAGTCCTTATGAAAGCGTGGATGGAATTTGAAAATAGTACCTCAAGAACACCTTGATTTGCTACTAATCTACCAGCTGCTGTGGTTGCACCACCAGCAAGAAAGCTTGAATGTTGAAAGGCACCCTTTTTCTTTTTCCCAACATACAAGGCTCTTGTAGTACTGAGAACAAATATCCATTTTGATTTCTCATCAGTATTCACAAGCCTCCCATCTTGCTTATACACCAACCTTCCCTTTTCAACAATTACTTCATATTCTTCTCTTTCTTTCTGCAATTGTGACACAACAAAGATAAACAATTAAGGATTAACATTAATTAGATACTATAAGATAGGCTTAAAAATAAAAATGTTGCTTTGAATCCAAAAGTGATTCTCATATAGATAACTTACTGGTCCTAGATATTTAATGCATTGGCGTTGTAGAACAGTGCTTCTTGGACATTTCTCAAGATTTATTTCCTTTCCATCTCCAACATCCAACCTAGAAATTATTTATCATAAAACACTAAATTAATCACCATATAGAACACTTCAGGTCCTGTTTTACCATCTTCATCAGTATAATTTTAGTCAAGTAGAAATAAATATCTGAGAAAAATAGTTTAATTACCAGTAGAAAAATGGTTGTGTACTTAAGCTTTTAAACCAGATATCATAATACATGTGAAGATTGTGTCCATATCGATGACGCGGATCAATCTACAACAAACAAGAAAGAATTCACCCTATTAGTACCAGATCAAAAACTATATATAAAGTGTAATTCAATTTCAAATTAAATTGAATTTGAATGAAATAATGTAAGAAAAGCAACTTACAGCTTCAAGCCAATGTTGTAATGCTAATTTTTGTGCCTTTTCATCCTTAGATAAACCTTTTCCAACCTTTACAAAAAAGAGTTACACTTAGCACAAAGTAAAAAACATTGTTCCATATAAAGTAACATGAATAAGACAACAACTAAAGTAACAAACATTATTTATAAATTTAAATACCTTAGCTGCTCTTGTTCTTGCTCTAGCCCAACGTGACACAGCAGTTTCTGGTTTCTCAACATCAAAGAATGAAACAGAACTTCTTCTAAGAGCAGCAAAATCCAATGCTTTCCACCATAGCTCTTCCACTACAACTGCACAATCTGCAAGGTTTCTTCTAGTACGGTAACTCTTGTAAACTTTTTGAAGTGTAGTTGCAGCAGCATCAAGCTCAGAAACTGGTCTTGGAGAAGAAAAAACAACTGCTTCAGGCAGAGAAATCACCGGAACTTGTTTATGTTTGAATTGATCACTTTTGCATGAATCCATGTTTTGTTCTTTATCTTGAACAAATGAATGGTTTCTTTCAAGAATCATATGTTGAGGTCTGCAATCACTCAACCTGCTTGAAGTACTCATCTTATTGGACCCATTTGACAATTCAGTAACAGACACCCCCATAAATATAATGTCCCACAAATCTGCACAA
>Ga0209282_1001686_pt1 | contig 12302 bp, 7 predicted proteins | sample Mtrugardesep15_FD_187529 | JGI IMG/M metagenome (GOLD analysis project Ga0209282, IMG submission 187529) | Root nodule microbial communities of legume samples collected from California, USA - M. trunc garden sep15 (SPAdes) (version 2) | ecosystem: Host-associated > Plants > Roots > Nodule...
CTATTGGATCTGGACTGCTATGCCTGATTCCAGGTTAGCCATTTTTCCCTCCCCCTAATTTACTCATTTTTATTGGTTTCTCCACCTTCTCCCTTGTTTGTTTTAATTAACATTGTTCTTTCTCCTTTCTCGGCGAATTGTTCGTTCCATTTCCTTGGATATTTCATATCTGAGTTTATACTGTTGATTGATCCTATTATGCAAGATGAACGACAATGAGAGGTTGAATATACCTTAGTCTTTATATGTTGTTCCGGTAATCAACTGGCTTTTCTTCTATGAAAGATGAAAAACAATGAGAAGTTGAATATACAAAGTTAAATGAAAATATTTTTCATTTCAGCTTCTCTCACTGTCTCTTCATTTTTCCTTCTAAGTGAATACTTCTTGTTAGACTATTCAATCCTAAAGTTAACCATACACTTGAATCTGAACCTCAATAACAGTGATGTTGGTCCACTGTCTAATAACTTTTTTTATAGATGACAAACAATACAACTTATTAACTGAGAAGTTTATCATAATTGGTTACACTTGAAATAATTTAGCTATAATTGGTACAATTGCTGTTTTTATTAGTTGAGTTGTTTCAAAGTTTTTTTGGTGAAAATATTTTGCCGTTATTACTCTTTTTGATGTTGGAAACTTGGATTCAACTTGCAAATTTTAGTTGATGAGCTTGCATTGTTTGTGTGCGTACACATGTATAAATATTCCATTTGTGATGTTATGAATCCTTTTCAACTTTTTCTCATTTGTATTCTCATCTCTGCAACTTTTGTGTTGGACAGGTTCCCCGAAGTTGCTAACCTTCGTTTTGTGTGGTGGCTCGAAATTCGTGGGATGATTAACAATCTTGCCTTGTCTCCAAATACTCAGTATGCAGCTTATCTTGTGTTCAAACTGATTGATGGCAATGGGTTTGAGAACCTTCCTGTGGATTTATCTGTCGGTGTCGAAGGCAGCCATAGCATTAAAATTGTCTGTTTGGATCCAAATGTAGAACGCAGGCAGAACAGAAGACATGTAAGACTTTACGGTCATGCGAGGTTGAATGACAGAGTAGTAGGATTGCCGCGTCCTAGTGTGAGAAGTGATGGGTGGTTGGAGATTGAGATGGGAGAGTTCTTCAATTCAGGCCTTGAAAATGAAGAAGTCCAGATGAGTGTTATCGAGATAAAGGCCGGTGAGATCAAGAGGAATTTCTTTCTTGAAGGAATAGAAGTTAGGCCTAAGGTAGACAATTAAACAACATTATTATACCATTGGTCTTTTGTGTCTTGGATGGTAGAATAGTGCTTGAAGATTTGAAGTTTCAACTTTTCATCATACTATGTAACATACTCTGTTTAAATTGTCTCTTCCTAAAATATACAAATAACCTCTTCCTAAAGTATATGAATAACATAATAAGTTACATTGTTAATTATAATGAGAGAAATACTAAAAACATATCTTAAGGATATTGTTTAAAAAATGATTCGTAAACATCAAGTGTAGGTCATAAGACTTGCACCAAATCTTAGTTGTGAATTCCAATGATTCAAGTGGCTCATAATTTCACACTTGTCCAATAAAATAAATCTTAAAGTGAGCAATATGTCTTCTCTCTCCTCTAGTTTTACCGTCAACAATACCTATTTTGTTAAAGTATAGATGAAATCAATCTCACTTCTACCCAAACTAGCAAACTTGAGTATCAATTTCCTTGCACTATTGTTGATAATATTTTCCAGCTTTGAAGGCAATGGAAGCATTTCAATTTGAAGTTATTTTATTTAAGATAAGAAGGTCTCCAGAACAACAAAAAAATATCTATCGATTACCAAAAGAAAGGGAATGATTTCGACGAAGGTTATTGCAAGTTTGGGAAGGGATGAAATTCGTTCAATCAACAATGTTTGTAGAGAAGCAAATTGCACTTGCCTCGCTGTGTTTTTTTTTAATTGGTTGAATGAGAAGTTAATAACCACTTGTTGCATTTAATACATTTTTAAAAAAATTTATGCGAATCAGACAGCGCACCTGTATAAATAAATCCTCAAGTTGGATAGGATCACGATGTGAATCAAGTAAGCGTAATGAAGATGAAAATATTATGTTAGATGAGTGGTAAGACTATACATGATAAAATTAATAATTACGCCATTAGAGAAAGTTGGTGTAGCATCTATAGTAGAAAAAATGGTAGAAAATATGCTTATGTGGTTTGGGCATGTAGAGAGAAGACATGTAGATGTTGTAGTACGTGAAATAAATCAGATAGGGAGAGTCAGATCAAAAGAGATAGAAGAAGATTTAGAAAAACTATAAAAGAAACTGTTAGAAAAGATTAAAAGGTTACTGACGTAAATAATAGGATCGAAAAGATGGAAATGAGCTTCATAGGACAAGTATGATTGATAGGTGGAAACATAGAAAAAACCGTAGAATTCATATTGAGTTCTATAGAAAAAGATTGAGTAATGAGTACATAGATGATCTTATTTATAGACCTAAATGACCCTAACCACTTGTGTAACTAAATGCGAATCTCTAAGTAACATTTAACTAATTCTAACTACCTTAATCAACTCTAGTTATCTCAACGCTAACTCTAGTTATCACAACAATTAATGAGATGGATTGAAATATGATTTATGATAGAACATTAAGATGTAATTTGATCTATGTAGTTGATTCTACTCAATGGGATAAGACTTGTTTGTTGTTGTAATGGTTCAAACACAGTCACAAATAACTCAAGCACTATCCCTAAAAAAAAAAAAATCAAGCACCAAGCATATGTTTGAACTTACATTTTTCAATTCTCATCGCTTAGTGTGCATGAGTTTTAATGATAGACTATTTAAAACAAATAAAAAAACTACTAATTATTGTTGTAGAAAAATAAATTATTTATTATTAAATAATAATCTTATTATTTATCTATTTTTTAATGATATCTATCGTAAATCATCATTATCTATTTTTTTCCTTGTTATTTATCAAATGACACAACTGTAAAATGGTTATCTTTCCAAAGAAAAAAAAACTGAAATGATTATCATAGTTATTAATAATTTTTTTTTATTAATTTTTTAAAGAAAATAATAGAAAGAATAAAATAACATTGGCTAAGAAAACAAGAGAAATTTTACTACATAGTAAATAAAGGAAATGAATAAAGAAAAAAAAAGTAGGTAGTTGATGAATGATTACTTGCCATCTGCAACGTTTCACATGTTGGAAAATGGATATATAGTGGACGGTGCATAACCTGAAGGCTTGTTTGTTTGTTTGTTTGTTTGATTAATCACACAAAAAATATGAAGGATGTTGCAGCAGCAGCAGAGCTATGCATTTTGTTGTTCACCACATCTTACCTTCTTCATGTTTCATCAGGGCTACAACAACTACATTCTATGCCTTATGATTATTCTGCTACTACTCAGGCAATGTCATTTCCTTATCTCTTTATTACTTTTATATACCGACAAAAAATTAGAGTGTTATTTACTAGTTCATTTTTTGTTTGCATGTTCCCATTTTTATTCTATAAATTAAAGAACACATATGAGTTTTAATATTTGAGTTTGTCTACTTGCATAAGCACTTGTGAGACCGATTGTGAGAATTTATGAACACAGCTTATGAAAATAACTTACAGCTCATACAAAAATAATTTTACTATATTTTATGTTTATACATTAGGGCTTATCATGATAAGGGCTTATACTATAAGCTGCAAATTAAGTTGTTTATCCAAACAGGGCCTAAGTCAAGCTTTATTCTACGAATCAACCAAATATATATGGCTTTGTGCAATTTTGAATCAGTACATAAACTTACTTGTGTTGCCAATGCCATGAAATAAAGCAGTGTGTGACAGAACCTAAGAGGGCACAATATGGAGGAGGCATTATAGTAAATCCAGGATTTGATCACAACATAAAGGGTTGGAGAGTGTTTGGAAATGGTACAATCGAGGAACGTATATCAAACGATGGAAATAGATTCATTGTTGCTAGCAACAGAACACAAACATTGGATGGTTTCTCACAGAAGGTTCAACTGAAGAAAGGAATGATATACATGTTTTCTGGTAACTTCTGTTTCTTTGTCCTTAATGATTATTTGATGAATGTTGCCATGTTTGTGATTCATTAATTTACCTTTCTTAAACCTTCTTTATATTCAGCTTGGTTTCAGCTCAGTGAAGGAAGTGACATTGTGTCGGTTGTATTTAAAAGAAATGGACGTGAACTGGTGCATGGTGGCCATGTGATAGCCAAACATGGATGCTGGTCGCTGCTAAAAGGCGGCATAGTTGCAAACTTTTCAAGCCCTGCTGAGATTCTTTTTGAGGTGAAATGGTTTTCTTCTTATCTTATTTTGCATATTTCCTCAAGTGTGTCATTGCAACTTGTAAATGTTAACCCTCTTCTGAACAAATACTCAAATAGCATGTAAATTTCATTTTCTATAGGAGAATTAAGTTAGAAGTGTGTCTTTTTCTATGAGAACTATTCATGCTTGGAAGTTGAGTGAAATTTGTAACCAGAGAGTGAAATGAAATGGTGAAAGTACTTGTTTTTATGTGCTTGGATATTTGTTGACTGAAATTAATTTGCATGCAGAGCGAGAATCCAGCTGTGGAATTATGGGTTGATAGTGTCTCCTTACAACCATTCACCAGAAAGCAATGGAGATCACACCAAGATAGTAGCATTGAGAGGGTAAGCTAATGCGTATATTGTTTTCACATAGATGCCTGTGCTTTGCATCAGGGGATGAATCGTTCCTTTTTTTTTTTTCAATTACTAGTACTACCATCACGACTCTCGGCCTCGCCGACCGATAGTCAAGCATGTTGTTGTTAAGTGGAAAACTCAATAGCATACCAGATTGCATAATGAAAATCAGCGGTGGATGTTTAGCAGAAAAAAAAGCTTAACAAGTTCTCTGATTTATAACCTACAGGTTCGTAAGAGCAGGGTGAGATTCCAGGTAACTCATCCAAACGAAACAGTGTTGGAAGGAGCAACAGTTGTTATTAAACAAACAAGGGCAAATTTTCCATATGGATGTGCGATGAACCGTCATATCCTCACAAACAGTGACTACCAGAAATGGTTTGTGTCAAGATTCAAATACACAACTTTCACTAACGAGATGAAGTGGTATAGTACAGAGAAAATTCAAGGCCATGAAAACTATACTATCCCAGATGCCATGCTGAAATTTGCCAAGGAAAATGGTATATCTGTCAGAGGGCATAACATTTTGTGGGACAGTGAAAGACGTCAACCTGAATGGGATTTGTCCCTGTCTCCTGATGAATTACGAGAAGCAGCTGCAAAAAGAATGAAATCCGTGGTCTCAAGGTATAAAGGACAATTGATTGCATGGGACGTGGTAAATGAGAATGTCCACTTCCACTTTTTTGAGGACAACCTCGGCGAAAATGCCTCTGCAGTATATTATTCAGCAGCTTACCATCTTGATCCTACAACGAACATGTTCATGAATGAGTATAACACTATCGAATACAGTGGTGATAAGGATGCCAGCCCAGCCAATTATATCCGGAAACTTAAGAAGATTCAGCAGTTTCCAGGAAATGCTGGAATATCATTGGCCATAGGGTTGCAGTGCCATTTTTCAAGTGGCGTGCCAAACATTGCTTATATGAGGTCAGGTCTTGATCTTCTTGCAGCAACTGGACTCCCTATATGGCTCACAGAAACCAGTGTGGATCCTCAGCCAAATCAGGTATGTATATTTACTCAACCTTCAAAAGTAATATAATAAACTTCTTCCTCTTCAAGAAAATTTGTTATTTATAAATTCTGCTTACTACACAAGTCAAAATACAATGCTGCATGATTTAATACCAAAGATGCATAGTTTATCTATCTGTTTTCATCTGTTTGCTAAAAAGGTAAACAATATATGACAGGAAAATTTAGTTTCATTGGCATTACAGTTACAAGCCACATTCCATGACAGGAACAAATAGAAAATGAACATCTCTTTCACATTTTTTGCTTGTTGGGCAGGCAGAGTACTTTGAAGAGATTCTTAGAGAAGGTTACTCTCATCCTGCTGTGCAAGGGATTGTAATGTTTGTGGGTCCAGCACAGGCTGGTTTCAACAGTACACTCCTCGCAGATGCAGATTTTCGAAATACTCCAACCGGAGACGTTGTGGACAAGCTGATTCTTGAGTGGGGATCTGGGCCACATACAGCCATAGCAGACAGTAGAGGAATTATAGATATTTCATTACATCATGGGGACTATGATGTGACCGTTACACATCCTCTAACCAATTACTCCAAAACACTGAATATAAGTGTGAGGAAAGGATTTTCTCTGGAAAGTATCCATGTGAAAATGCATGCCTAAAAAGCAACAACTTTTTATAACTTCTGCTGAAGCAAGCAATAGTTACTTGTCTCAGTTTTGAAAGATTATAATAAAATGTTTTACAGTATCATGCTTGATTATTTTTGGTTTTATGTTACACTTTTTAGCCAAATTAGAAATAAACTATTTGTATACATCTGCCACCGCGACTACAAGAGATATAATCTAATAAAACATAAGTACAGAGCAATGCTGCATAATTAATTTTCTAGTATAATATTCTTCAATTACATCAGATGATAACTCATTTTGTAATCCAATACAAAAATAAAACTTAACAAAGTCCTAGCAGGTAAGTGAAAAATGTAATCTTGATTGCAAATCCAGCTTTCTTACCTAGTCAAAATGCTAGCCAGACAAAACTACAAAATTCTAGAAAGATGTTAGATTTAATTCCTCCTTGAAATTGAGATCGCTAGACGCAAATGATGTCAAAGTCACTTGTTCTGGATCGGATTTGATTTGCTAGCTGGAGTCTTCCTTAAACTTGTGTCTACAGATCTCTGAGAGGCTTCATAAGATATTTCTGACTTGTTTAAACTTGCAGAGAAGGAGGAAACATGAACTAACAGCTTTCGTGGCGGAAACCTATCTATAAGATTGCTTCTAGTTTCACTATTGATCAAAACTATAGAATATGTCATTAAATTTAAGAGCATTAGGACAAAGAGACCCAACAAAGTACGTTGAGTGGTTATCATGGCAGGGTTTACTCGAAACAAACAACAGACGAGGCAAGAAAAAAGAATGGAATTATTGTGCTTGGAACTATCCCATAAGAATGTATTTTAGTGAGAGTCTATTTATCTCAGGGAAGCAATTCTTCTCAATAGCTTGTTGGTGGCTGATGGTTTTAATGGACAATGGAGAACAAAGCAAATAGGTTCTTGGACTCTGATCAAGGACTCAAGATACTAGTGTAATGCATAAATATAAACTTGCCTTCCCTCTTTTAAAAAGGATGAAATAATGTAGTTAAGATTTTTTCAACCACTCAATAGTTGTGTGAAAGAATCGGATTTGAGGAATAGGAAAGGGAAGGAAGGTACATGGATAATGGATTATTGGACCTGCCACATTTTGTTGTGTTCTGGAGTAGAACATGGAATGGAAGGAGCTTGTCATGTGATCCTTAATCAAATCCCATGCTTCTCAGACATTTCTATAATGTTTCCATCACATGCTAATATGGATCATGTGACTAATCACATGATGTTGAAATGGGTTTCCTTTCCTTGACCATATTTATTTGTTTATTCTTGTATTTCTCAAAAGCATGACAAACACAGCTAAACAGAGCTGGGTAAGATTACTTTTTCAGGAACTGGAAATCTTCACCTTCAGGGAAGTTTATTTACTGCTACTAATGGACAACAGACTCTTAGCAAATTCATCATATTCCAAGAGTGGTAACCGATTAGTTTGACTTGGATTTGTATAGAATTCAATAATAATGGACTATAATTTCGTGCACACAATATTTATGAAACATTTATAATATGTGTGAAACTGTAATTAGTTTCATGTTAATTCAGATACTGTGCGAGTATCAACACATTCTAACTTTCCTACATGCTCGATATATTATTGCTCCATCAAAAGCATGTAACCTTATTGTGTTGAGTTTGATGTAGTTTTGAGGTCTTAGATAGATATTTCGATCGAGGATGTGATCTTGTATTTGGTCTCAATAGATGTAGTAAGTTGGCTCCTAAATGCTGCTTTTAATAATGGCGTTATAGTCAAAGAGTCTCCCTTGATTAGAATCAAATGTGCATGTTGAGACAGTGGTTTCAATATTCTCTGTGCTAAGAAAAAACATATGGTCTATGTCAGCAAGAATAAAGTAGAATTTGTGCAACAGATTTTCCCAATTACATGTCTGAGACTGAGTGACTCTAGTGATGGTTATTTTGCACTTCACGATTTGTTTGGTGATGTGAGAGAAGGAAGGTGGGTTCTGATTGAAATTTGTAGCCCTAACATCCAACCAAATTGTTCAACATGATTACAATCCCGTAAGATATGGAGTGTGGTCTCTACCTGATATGATTTTACACACCAGATCTGGAGAGAAATGAATATAGTAACACAGCAAAATCATAGCACATTAGTCAGCATGTGGTCATGAACTCAAGCTCATCCACCAGTCAACTCATATCAGTGTACTACACACTACTAACTGGTACCTGTTATCATCAGATATGCATTAGGTATTACTCCAAAGTAAAGTGAATTCAGAGAGGATGAGTATGAGTATACGAAAATCAGCATGTTATTGTAGTAATGATGTATTTTTTTTCATCATCTCCTTTAGAGAATGTAGTACACCAATATGAAAATACTATTTTCAACTAATATCAAACATATGAATTTGTTAAGTTTTGTAATCTTGGTCTTTTTATCATTCAAAACTATATGATTACACTTATAGAAGTTTTATAGAATCAATCTATTGTACTGAATTAATCATTATCAATCATCAGTAGATCACTAAAATTCAACAAGTAAAAGCAGAATACATAGGTCTTACCCAATTCACATATCATATAGATAGACAAAAGTGAAAGAACATGTGTATATGAAGAATAAACAAGAATTGTATTGGTTAAATACTTCAAAACAATATAAGAAAAGAACTGTTATACAACTATATGTTAACTAAAATAGCTGTGTTTCATTCAGTTTCATTTTTATCAGATAATACAGATGCATCCTCCTTCCAGATCAGGTTATCATAACCAAAAATTCTTGCAAAACATGAAACCAACTGCTCATGTATTATTTCTTCTGCGGGAAGGTCAAAATCTGTCTCTCTTCTCAAAGATGTCACTTCTTTATGAGCAATTCCACACGGAACAATGTGCCTAAAGTAGTTTAAATCAGGATCAATGTTAAAAGCCAACCCATGAGAAGTGATTGCATTCGATATCCGAACACCAATTGCACCTATCTTTCTTTCTCCGACCCACACCCCTGTCTCACACTTCCCTCCAGGACAAGCTTTCACGCCGTATAGACCAGCAAGTTCAATCATAGTTAACTCAATTTTTTCTACAAATTTTCTAGCACCAAGTCCCGTGTCACGAAGCGATATGATAGGATATAAAATGGCTTGGTGTGGACCATGAAATGTAATGTCTCCTCCGCGTTGTGTGTAGTGAAGTTCAGCGCCAATCTGTTCCAATTCTGACTGAGGGATTAATAAATTATGAACAGTTTGTCTTTTGCCAACGGTGTATGTAGGAGGGTGTTGCAAAGACAGAAGAGTATCACATCTCTTATGTGATTTTCTATCCAAGACTAGCCTTTCCTGCAATTTTAACGCATCCAAATAGTTGACAACTCCCATTTTCCATACCTCAAGGGTTCGCAGCGCTCTCATTGCCTGTTCACAATAACATTATCAATTACATAAAATGCTTTTACAGTATAATAACTAATTTTCATGTCTCAAATCTAAAAGGTGAATTCATTTGTATTTAGAAATTAGAATGCCACACCAAAATTTGCATCCATACAATCCCACTTCCTATAAGCAACCGAAAAATGCAGCAGAAACTTAGAATCTATACAAACAGTTGGAAGAAGCATTTCAACAAACAGTTAAAGGGCATTCACGGTAAAGCCATATTTTTCATAAATTTCAATTTTTATGAATAAAAGCTGTTACTAGATTCAAATGGGTTTTCAACAGTGAGCAAAATTTTCAATGTAGAATTGCATATTAAGGTTAAGAAAGACTTACCTGGAAGAAGAAAAAAAATGGTACTTGATGAGTGAAAATTGAGATGGGTAACAGTGCAATTCTGAAAAATTTACTTGAATAGAAGAAGAAGTGTGTGATCGTGAAGTGAAAATGTGAAGTTAAAGAAGAAGAAGAATAATATTGCGAGGGAATGGAATTGGAGAAGATAGAATTTTGGAGTGCAAGAAAATATGTGGATCATAACTGCCCAATGCAATTAACTCTTTATTTAATTTTATTGGCTTTTTATTTATTTAATTTATTTATTTCGATTTGGGTTTTTTAGAGGATTTTTTTAAATAGTTTTTGATCAATCGATGGGAAATGAAAAAAAGACAAACTTAACTAACAACTAAGTTTTTGAATCTACTCGTGAATGACACTGCAATGTTGACAACCGTGACAATGGTAATAATTTGAGAAAATTGAAGTAAAAAAATGTAACTACAACATCAAACATATCTTCGATTTAAAATGTCAATGTTACATAAGTTATAGGTTATGTTGTAGTTGATTTATTTCGCTCAAGTAAAAATATATATATACACTATGGATTATGAACTGCCGTAAGATTTAATAGGAAAAAGGTAAAGGAAAGGGAACAACTAAGTTATGAGACCTTGGAGGATCGTTCAATTTAACTAAGGATCCATGAACAATTGCTTCAAGCCACACCTTACTAGCTACTCGTGGAATAAGGGTGTATCTGGATTGAGGGTTTAGGAAAAGAGGGGAGAGTTCACTTTTATTTTTTAAATTACGAATGTAAAATGTTTTTATAAATAAATTAAGTGTTTTTGAAATATTATATTATCATTTATCATGTTGTTAATTCAATTTTCTAAAAAATACATTTTATAATATTTGTAATTTAAAAATGAATAAAATAGTAACACATCATCAAATGGCATGATTGCATCAATGTGAAAACTATTGGCATAATATTGTTTCATCAATGTTGTTACAAACTTGCAATTGAATGGAGTACCAGGCTCAAAATTTAGTGAAACTAAGATTGCCAGGACATTTGGTTGTTTCCATCCAAGCCATCATAAATTTTCAGCTTTATTTTTTTTTTTCTTCCGTTTTTGTTAAATTTTATATTAGATTGTCCCATTTTTTGTGCCAGAGCTTGCAATTAAGTTGTTGATGCTGATTATGAGAATCTACCGGTCTTAATAAATTAACTCCATGATTTGTTCAGCAAACCATCTTTAAATGTGATTCCACTTCTGGTTCTTGGTAATAAGATTGACAAACCTGGTGCTTTGTTAAGCAAGACCTGACAGAAAAGATGTAAGTACTATGTAGTGTGTCTAGCCATTAGCCAAGCTACTGTGATCCTTTGATTTCATTAAATGGGACTATGGGAGAGAAGTTTGTTGCATCATAATCTCATGTAAAAACTCCACCAACATTGACTCAGTTATTTGTTGGTTTGTAAAACATTCCAAGGCAAAGAACTGAACCTCTCAACTTCTGCCCTAAGATTTTATTTGAATGTTACATTGCAGAGTGATATCAAGGTCATTGAAGGGATGAAAATGGTGTGTATCTGTGTCATACTAGTTTTTTTCTTTTGTTTCCATTTTTTAACGGCTTTAAATAAAATCATATGATAACTTGGTTTACCATCAAAGGTATCAAAGAGAGTCTACTTACTTATATACCATTCAGATTCACAATATTCTTCAAAGACCAACATGTTTTTCAGCCAACACCAACAAACAGTATTCATGTGTTCAAGGCTTCCAGCATTCATCTCAATAAGGCATTCACATGCAGCATTCATCTTCAAGATCTTCAACAATAAATAAAAAATACCGAGCTTATTTGTATTTAACTAAAATATTGAAAAATTAATCTCCTAGCCTTCAAGATGTTAATTGTTAGGCTAAATTATCTTTTTGGTCCCTTAACTATTTAATTAGTATCGGTTTGGTCCCCTAATTAAAATTTGATTTATTTTGGTCCTTTAACTTCTCTCCATTATATATTTTGGTCCTTTCCGTTAGTTTTAATTCAAAAACGTTAGGTTTTCTTCATTTTCTTCTAGAATTTTTCTGGGATTCTTGTTGTTGAATGTTGATGGAGATGATATGAAGATGAAAAAGAGGAGAAAAAGATGAAGAAAACCTAACGTT
>Ga0209282_1001689_pt1 | contig 12297 bp, 6 predicted proteins | sample Mtrugardesep15_FD_187529 | JGI IMG/M metagenome (GOLD analysis project Ga0209282, IMG submission 187529) | Root nodule microbial communities of legume samples collected from California, USA - M. trunc garden sep15 (SPAdes) (version 2) | ecosystem: Host-associated > Plants > Roots > Nodule...
ATACCTCTCTACACGTGAATTCTTTTTCCATTGGATTCTATTATTATAGTTTATGTTATTGTTAATTTTTTTATTAAGACTTTAAATTAAATTAAACCCTTTTCTTTTTCTTTGCTATATAAGTTAGGCTGTATTGCTAACAAATAATTAAAAATTAGGCTGTAGTCTTTTCGTGGAAAGTCCTCCATTATATATATAACCATTTTTTAGATAAACTATATATTATTAAGAAAAATAGAAAAATATAAATAGAGGCCTGGGGTGATAGTGCTTAATATGACCCCTCATGCAATTTGGCAATTAACTTCATGTTCATTTTCCCCTTTTTAATCCTCAAAGTTCCTAGTTTGATACACCACCTTTTTTCCTATTGACATTTTTTACTTCTTTCTGTGGGTTGGAACAATATTGTATTGTATTGTTTACACCTATATGTGGAGTAAAACTACAACTAGATAAGGAAAAATGTGAAGTATTGTGTCTTTCATGTTAGGTTATCTCCTTGGGGTCAACAATGATGGATATAATAGGCGACTTTTGTGAAGAGAGGAACCCCAATGCTGATCTGCAAAAATTATGAGCCCAATGTAATGAAAAAAGGAAAGTTATTATTGGACTAAGGGATTAATTCCATATTTCATGGCATGTGATGCTCACATGCTTAAGTGGGGAATGGGAGAACATGGAGAACTTCATTATATGCAAACAACAGATAAATCAAACCATTGTGGGGTCTCAATGCAGTAAAGCATTTCATTTTCAGGCCCATCTTGTACCCAAACTTTGACGTAAAAATGCCCATATTTTAGCTTTGGAAATGAAGTCAATGGATTTATATTTCTTAAATGTAAGTTATGTCTACCATTTATAAGTAAAATGGTCTTGCAATATTGAAGACATGAAATCATATATGGTTTTAGTCCCTTTTTAGACTCATTTTAGAGTTCAGATAAAAGGAAGAGCCTTGCTGCAATGGTAAAGTTGTTGTCACATGACTGAAAAGTCACGGTTTCAAGTTTTGGAAACGAGTTAAGATCATCTCTATTTAATATTGTCTCCATTTCATCTATTTGGAGAGGATCCCAACTCGAAACGAGTTAAGATCCTTGAAAACAACCTCTTGTGCAAAAAACTAAATAAGGTTGCATACAATACACCAAAAATAATAGGACTCCTTTTCGGACCTTACGTATGTGGGAACTTTAGTGTAACGGGTTGTCCTTTTTATAGTTCATGTAGCCAGTTTATTTGTATTTTAGAAGATTTTGTAAAGGATTCTATAAAAAGTCATGAAAGGGCGAAAAATGAGAAAACAACCTTAAAACCATCAAATTCATCCAAACCAGACAACTTTGTGACCGTGCTATGCTTTTTATTACTTTTATTATGTTAACTCTTGGGTTATAGTCGTTAAGAACGTTTTGATGAGAAGAAATGAGACAAGGAAAGAAGAATAGCAGAATGTTCAGCAGCGAGCAACTTCACGATACACATTATGAGCTGCGCGTCGTTCTATCTGAAGGGAATTTAGCAATGATTCATTAAAGTCAAAAACAAAATATATTAACTGATCAGCTAACTTATATATATATAACTTTTTATTATAAAAGATTATAATGGTTACTTCCTCACAACATATTAATAATTGTTGATGAAACATGAACTTAGTCGAGGTTCGATTGATGTCTTTAATAAAGATTCTCTTGGGTTCAAGCAACTAACGGTGAGCGAGGAACTTTGTCCCTGAGTTATGGGTTCCCTAACTAAAGTGTTAGGTAGGATTTTTTTTTTTTTTATTGTTTTTGAGCTACACTAAGAAATAAATAAAAGGATAGATAAAGACATGCTGATAAATAGATAAAATAATAAAATAAGCTTTGTGTTTAGTTGAATGTGTCTAATTACATCATACAATCTAAGTAGTTATATGCAAAAGCAATAGCCAAACACCGTTGCCTACAAGCTCAACTAACTTCGAGGGTAACGTGTGATTTTCCCTCGTTGAGTGGACCATGGCATCCCACCTTCGACTTTGAGTCTCACCCTTCATGAAATAATCCGTTGACACATTTTTTCATACAAAAATCCACTATAAAGTGATTCCTTTCTCATCATATTTGCGGTTAATGATGCTACAAACATGGAATGTGGGTTTTGTTCATCGTTGTCTAATCCCACTTAGCTTTGACTTACCATGAGGTTCTTACGATCAATGATGAGTAAAACCGCAAGTGCACGATTCTACCGATGTAGTAATAAAAAGAGTATCGTTCCAACAGGGAGTTGTTTAATTTGATTAACTTTAGTTGATGATTAGAAAGAGAATTCAGTTGAAAAAGTTTGCTTTTTAACGGAAGAAAATAATAATAAAAAGCGCCATGAGATTTACTGGTCCATCTTAATTATGACAAGTCCTTCACAAACAAACCCTAAACCGGTAATTTTATATTGGACCCACTTTCTAAAGACAGGTTTCTCTTAAGCGTATCAAAGCTTCTCTCGAAGTCAGTGAGTGTGTTCCTCTAGCAACCATGCCTATTCTCATGGTTGATTGCTATTAGAATCCTTGAAGAACGAAACTTTATGTGTCTCAAGGTTTGCTAGACTATTCTTGGGTTTCGCATTCCTTGTCTAATTTCACTTGTTCCAATATCAAAACTTCTTCTTTCGATGCTTCACTTTGATATTTGTGATGATGAATTAACAAATACTAACTCTCCGCGTTCACTTTATGAGTTCGATATTTGTTAATTCATTATAAGATCGGTAAAATTAGATTAGAAAGTAGGTTTATATCAAATTAGGGTTTATGATTTGGTTTGATTAGGATTATGTCATTAAGACTTATCCAACAATCCCAAGACAAGAAGAGTCTACTCACTCATGTTCATAGTAGACATAGAAGAGAAGAAGAAGAACATAAAATAAGAAGAAAGTAAAAGAAAGAACTTTTATTAATAAAGACAATTGTCACTATTGAATTCCAAGAACAAAAAATGAATTGTTATGATAGCTAGCTACTCTATTTATAGTATACAACGATTTAAGCCCTAAGAAATATATCACTAGAATGTTCCACAAGAAACCACGGGCTTTTAAGTCATAAATAAACTAATAGGTAGCTTGTTCGTAAAGCAAAAACAGCAAAAGAGAATCTTGGGAGTTGGGACGACCGAGTGGCTGGTGGCACGGGCCGTGTCAAGCTTCTGACTTGGGGGAATTATATTTATGTGCCGAATCTTCGTATTTTCAGCCCGAATCAGCTCCAAATCCTCTTTCTTTCGCTCCAAGACTGAATCTTTAGATTATTTGTTCCTGAAATTAAATAACTTGCAATTGAAGTAAAATAGTTCTAAATGGAATTAATATTAAATAAAACGAAATCAAATCTAAATAAAACAGACTCATACATTATATAAAAAACACTAATTATTGACTCATCAATCAACCTCCTTAAGCAATGATCTATAGAGCATATGTCAGTACTTTTCTAAAAACAAGCCTTAATGAATTTATTTAGATTTGGTTATGTCACAAATTTCACTCATTCGCATAAACAATATATCAATGGACACTGAATAAAATATTATACAAATATATCAATGGCCATTGGATAAACATTATATGAAATAGATTGCAAATTAGGTATTTTAGAGTTTAAAAGAAATGAATTGTGCTCGTTATGCAACGTTGGATGTATACTGATCAACGATTATCGATGTATTGACTGCACGTGAATTTGTGACCGAAAGAAATCTAATCCAAATTTAACATTAGTTATTTTGACCTAAAACCAAAGATATTACGTTATATGTTTTAGAATGATGCTATAGATGCAAAGTACTTACTGTTGTTTCACAATATATAATTTTCGTTGGAGAGTTGTTGAGCATACAATCTTTTAACCATTTGTTGAGCATCCTCTGAGACCAACCACAATGGTCATATTTTTTTAAGTTACGAATAAAAAATTACTTGCCTTATTTGTGGGAGTCTAAAACCCAATAAAGAATGTAATCCCAAGCCAGTGGAATATCCAAATATGGGATAATTAATTTATATGTAAATACTTTTTTAAACCAAAGCTTGTACTCTCTAAGATGTATGTGGATTTTTAAGTACACTTGCAGAAACCCAATACAACAGTGAATCCCCCTTTGATCTAAAACTTCTAATAAACAAGTTATTCTTGCCATTTCCAATTTCGTGCTTAGACTTTTTTATTCCCTTACACATGCAATGTGACTGACAACTGAACATTGGTAATTATTGCTTGAATGATTATTGTTTTATAAGTGAAAATAATTCATTTGTTTAACAATGAATTCTCTTTGAAAAAGATAAAACAATGAAGTGAGATGATTGATGGATGGTATTCACATGTAGACAGACTGCATGTTCCGGAATTAAATGTTTGGTCGGTCTTTACTTTTTTTTTCTTCTTCTTCTTTATAGTATTAAAAGAATGGTTATGCAAACTTAACTTGTATTATAAGGATGCAAGTTGAAAAGGAAATTATAAAATAATTTTTATATTGATTTTTTTTCTTTTTAAAATTTTGTATACATAATTTTTTAAAAATATTTTCATATTTAATATTTTAACTTATAACTTTAAACACAAGTTAGTGTTTCTTTGTAATACAATCATTTGTACCTTTAAGACACAAATTAGTCTTTCTTTTATAAGTTAGAATTTATTGATATCAAGTATATATCTAAAGACTTACACTAAATTTCAATCACTAATTTTAATTTCCCTAAAAAAAAAAATCACTAATTTTAATTAATCGTATGGTTTTGATTATATAAAAAAATAACAAACAAAAACACATCCTGGTGGATATCGTTCGAGAGTTTCTTCTTTCTTCTTTTCTGGCTTTACTTTGCCAACTAACCGCATAAAAAAGAAACTATTGAGTACTTCTGATGTATGTTACGGACTTAGTGTTACTCATAAAACAGTTCCAAAGTTTGGTACCTTAGGACTCAATTATTATTTTGGAATAGCAAAGAAGCTTGTACAAGCACCTGGATTCCTCAATTCTTTTAGGGTTGCCACCTAACAATAATTTAAAGGGGTGTTGGCCTAAATGACATAGAACAATCAGTGGTTTAGAATCTACACTACAGAATTGAGGTTTGCTTGATTATGGATGTTTTTTTATTATTAGGCAATTAATGGTTCCAGTTATATGTCAATCGGATCAGTTGCATTGTGTTTTATTAGTTTCTTTTTTTATATAATTTGAACCGAAGATCAATTAAAATTAAAGGTTGAGATGTGATGTAAGTCTTTTGACTTATATCTGATGTTAATGGATCCTAACTTACTATGAGTTATATCTATTATTTGCTAGAGATTAAATAAGCATCATATATCAAATTTTAATTTAGTTTTGTAGTTTTACAACAACACAAGAAAGCAATCTCAATTGAGAAGTTTCATTCCCATTCAAATATTAAGCCAAAAGTGTAACCAAAAAGAAAATATTTTGCCAATTAATTAATAAAATTTCTCTAGATATTTTTGTAAGCAAAGAATTAAAAGTGCAAATATGTATCGTTATGAATGGCTGACATCTCAATTGAATGTTAACCCCTCATCCATCCATCAATCAATTTGCGCACTCCAAAAGTTTATTGAGAAAATAACAAATATTTATTGAAAAAAATTATTTTTTTATAGATAAATTAGTACTATTTTTAATACATAATTTTTATTTTTAATATACTAATATGTGCTTTTACATTTTCCTTTAAAAATCGCATATTCTCTATCATTTTTCTATTGGGGTCATGCTAGCTAGTGGAGGAAAAAAAAACATAATTTACTCTTTCAAGAGTTTAATTATTACTTTTCTTACTCTGCTGCCTTCTCACGCACCCTAAAAGATTTTCAAAAATATCCTTGATGCTGTCCGAATTACGTAATCCAAACTGCATTAACACCATGTAAAAAAGAGTCTAAACGATGGAATTTTAGATTTTGAGGGTGGAGTTCCGTAAAAGTCCCTTTTAAGGGAGTCTTGATCATAAAAACACAAGGATTAAAACTAGGAAGATTAATGTTGTCATTAAAATGACTATCCATGCTACAAATATGTTCATAATTGGTGTTGATGATGTCCGGATTACGTAATCCGAACTGTATTAACACCATGTAAAAAAGAGTCTAAACGATGAAATTTTGGATTTTGAAGGTGGAGTCCCATAAGAAGTCCCTTCTAAGGTAGTCTTGATTATAAAAACACAAGTATGAAAGTTAGGAAGATTAATATTGCCCTCAAAATGACTATCCATGTTACAAAAATGTTCAGAATTGGTGCTGGTGCTGTCTGGATTACGTAATCCGAACTGCGTACCATGAAAAAATGGTGTTTAGAGGGTGTTTGAATTCTATAATCCGAAAAAATCATAAAGCGCGCCCTATATTTTTGAGATTTTCGGATTACAAAATCCGAATTGGTGAAAAAATCATTTTTTTCATCCTATAACACCCGTTCGGATTACAAAATCCAAAAAGGGCATTTTTGAAAGAAAAAAAATAGATCGCACGGAAAATTAATTGAATGGAAAAAATAATAGTCTAATCATTATAGTGACCTAAATTATGGCCGATGTTTCCCTTGAGACCAATTCTTAACGGATCCTAAAGTTGAAAATAAATTAGTTCATGGTACTTGACTAGTAGCTTAGAAGTTGGGGAGTGGTTGATGTTGACACAAACATGGCCTTAACCAATCCAGTTTGAAGACGACGAAATAGTAAGGGGTCCCAACAGAGGGTAGAAAAAGTTCAAGACCAAGTACAATCTGGTGGAAAGAAAATTTTGCCAACTTGAGACCAACAACGTACCACTAACAAGGACTTAAGCTTGGACGCAATCATTAAATACCAAGTTATGCATATCCATTGCTTTTTATTTAATTCATGAACTCTGCAAGAAAACTAACGTCATGTGCAACAATTATGTGCATGTTTGTCTCTTAAAGAAGGGGAAAATTGTCCCCACATCTTCGGTATGTTATTTTTAATTTTCTATCCATTATTGTGTTGGAGAGTTTAGATGAATACCGGATCAATAGACCAATACATTAAGACTATGAAAGGTGATAATATACAGTTAAATAAGTTTTTCGTCCTTATGAATTTTAATTTTAATCCTTAAAAGTAAAATAGAATATTTTCATTCTTGGAAATAAAATTATTTTGTTTTTCTTTTTTAATAACCAATTTATGTTTATATGAATGTTAAGATTATTTATAATACTTTTATGATCAAGATGTATGCATGTTATGTCTGGTTTTTTTTTTTGACACATGTTATATCCGTTTATTATGTTCAACCTTTATATTTTTATATTATGGTTAAAAAATGTCAAAAAAATGTCAAAATTATATCTATTAAAGACCAAAACTAAAGCAGGCTGCTATCAACCTTTTATACATATTCAACGTTAAAAAATTTTGAAAAATAATTTTTTTTGACGCAATTTTGAAAAATAACATTAAAACACAAACTGCTATCAAACGCAATCTTGACATAACATTTCATTGACTTTATTACTGTCTTCCCCTTGAGAAAATATGTTACTATGAAAATATATTGGTAGGCACTGTTTGAATTAAAAGCTAATTACGTGCAGGTTATAAGATAAGTGCTTATCACTAAGTTGATGAATATGTTAATTTAGTTATTGACTATGTTTTTGAATAAGTTGTTTTCATGAGCTATCTTGATGGATTTATAAAAATAAGCTGAAATCATAATTAATTTTGGATTTAGGATCAAAAATTTATTTGCAGCATGCAAATAAATAATCTATTCAACAGAGTTTAAAATGTCACGTCATCATTTATCAAAACATGCATAATTACAATTTTTATAAAACTCGCAGCATACAATCATCATACATAAATATCTCAACAACATGTAATCATCCTCAAGTACATGAATAATTAAATCTCAACACCTTGTCTCAAGTCTCATATACATCTCAAAAGTCTCAGCAACAAATCCAACAACAGATAAAAAGCATAAAAAGTAAAAGTCTCGATACTCCTAAATCAGAGTCTAACTGGACTCCAAGCAAAAGATAAAGAGGTAGCTCCAAGCTAATCCTCAAGCACTCACAAACAATAAGAACTCAATCATGCACGCCGTCTACACCATTCATACAAATGGGTAGGCGGTCAACCAAACGAGCAATGGGGGTTAGATAATATTCCACATAATAAAATATAAACATAAGATTGCATTCAAGCATTTCAAGTGTAGCACATATACATACTTATCGTTCCTAGAATACTAACATGTGAATATTATCATAAATTCATTCATAGCACACAATGCATATCACATCAAATCTTCTTCGATAAATCATCATACCATTCTCAATCTAACAACATCAATCCAAGTATACAAACAACACCAATCAATTATGTTTCAAGTACACAACTTCACGTAAATCCACACAATTCCCCAAATCAAAAAAATTATATGCATGATATGTTCTAAACACCACTACATGCATGTGGTACCAATCTCTTGGATGTCGGAGTCATTTTACTGATTAATCCATCACCACTTGGATATAAATATCCTATCTCCACTTCGATGTCGAGAATATTATCTCCGAGGGATCATATCTCCACTTGGATAATAAATATCCTAATCATAAAAATTTATGAATGCATGAACATATGACTTACCAAATGCATACGTTCATACAAAACATCACCATTTTTCAACGCCATCATCGACACCATAATTAACACCATCAAAAGTATACATGTATTCATCATCATGTTATACATATATATATAATCATCACCAAGCTATAAATCAAGCATAAGAATCATCGTTAATTATTTATCATAACAAGGAAAACAACATCGTCTCATAAAGCACAATTCACATAATAGACGAACAATCACTCACATCATGATAACCAACAAATTTTACACCCATCAATCATTGATTCATTCTTGTTTCATCATATTGTCATGAATATAAGTTATTTGCAAGTTATCAAATCATAAATCCTCATCTTGACAAAGTTCGTCTATTTTCGCAAAGATCGTCTATTTTCAATTTTCTTAACAAAAGTAAGATACGAAACACTTACATATCAACAAACCATTCCTACATATCATCTAACACTTTAGTAATTCAATCATAACAACTTAATTTCAAAAACTCCATTTATTTCTCAAAATTTACAAAGTCCGTCTTTAAACTTCTAAGTTCATCTATTTTGACATTTTTTCCAAAAATCAAGTTTCATGTTCATACCATTCATATTTGGTTATTTTAAGTCCATTGTTACAGGAAAAAAAGTCATAACCTATCAATTCAATCAATAAAATCAAGTTTTGAAAATTCTAAGTTCTTGTGCATTTTTCATTCAAAGTTCATCTCAAATCATAAAACCAATTTAATCCAATTCAAAAGATGTTCGAGCAACATTATTAGTTAAAACAACATCAAAATACATCAAAAGAAACACTTGGAGATGTCCGGAAACAACCCCAAAGGCCCGAGATGTGATGAACAACACGTGTTGTTCAACACATCTCGCCGCGGTGCATGGCTGCTGGCTGGGTGAGATACACAGCACAGGGGAACCCAGAAAATGAGTTCCCTCTTGGGAACTCACAAAAACTCCCCCAAAATCCCAATTTTGATCCCAATTGACCCAAAATCATTGTGCGAATTTCACCAACAGTTAACATACTTTAAAGTAATATTAAAATGAATCAAAACATGAGTTCATAACATCAAATCATCAAGTTTTCATCATCACACTTATTTTTCACCAAAAACTTCAAAATTTTACAATTCAATCCAAACTTCACAATCAACACTAACAATTCATAACTCATCAACATACAAACATACCCAATGATTCAACAAGTGATTTAAATCATGCTCGAACAATAATCATCAACAAATTCATGGTTTTCGCACATTTAAGAAAAATTCTCAAAACGACTTATTCCAAAACATTAACTATGAGTTTAAACACATAAACAACTTAATCCTACAACTTTCAACTTATCCATAATTACCTCTTAATTATAAGCACAAATTTCAACACATATAATCATCAATTTCAAAAAATCAAACAAATCAAATATAATCCATAAGCTAGAAAATGATTATAGATTATTAGGAAGAACAAACCTATCCCCCTTACCTTGTTTTTCCTCAAGCTTAAGCAAATCACCAAAATCTTCACTTCCCCTTTGAATCTTAGCTTTCCTCTTCTATTTTCTTCACTTGGGTTCTCTTCCTTTTTCTTCTATCTTCACTTCTCTCTCAATTCTCATTATTTTTCTCTAGCAACCATTTTTGCGTAAATGTGTGAAATGAATAGCTAACCCGAATTCTCCTCATAAGTTATCTATATATACTCCAATAATGTGATAGGTTAACTCAATTCATAATGGGTCTATAAAATCTTACCACTTAATGAAAAATGTTACTACTCACTTACCTCATAATTACCATCTCAAAATACTTATCTCAAGTTACTAATAACTTAATAAAAATAACTATTCACACTAAAACACTGAAATATTCTATATTATAAAATTACTAATTTACCCTCGTTCATCACATTATCAAAATACCCTTAGTCCTAAAAATGACTAAAATACCCTTCTCACCTAAAAATTCATTAATCCCAATTCAAACACACAAACAATATTGACGTCAACTACGTTGACAGCCTCCTGTCACCCCCCCACCCCTAAACATCAACAGGTTTCTGAATGTGTTTTCACAATTTAATGTTTTATAGAACACCAAAATATTCTTGGAGCTACAATGGAGATGGAAGTTCCCCTGCATCAGGCTTGGATGTATAATAGGCTTCGTCTTGGACGAAAAAGACATATATTTGAGTTTTTAAACAATGTCAATGAGTTTATCGAATTTGCTTGTCAACAGAAAAATTATTTGAATGAGGGTGTAATAAGATGTTCGTGTAAGCTGTGAAAAAATGAGAAGCACCTCGTCCCAGATGAAGCAAACATTCACATTCTTCAACAAAGATTTACACCCGAATAATGGATTTGGACATGCCATGGAGAGAGGGTCTCCCATATCAATGATGGAGAAGATGATGATTTAAATATGGATGCTCCTGGTAGTAGTATTGGTCAGCAATGACATCATGGACAAGTTAATATATACCAAGACATGGTTTTTGATGCTGCTGGTTTTAATCGTTAACGATATTTTGTACAAAATGAAGAGGAAACTCCAAACTTACCACCAAACCTTTATAACATGTTAAATTCAGCTAAACAACCATTGTGGCTGGGATGTAAAAATACAACAGAGTTATCTGCCGCTCTTTAGATGCTAGGAAAATTGCAGTTGGGCTCAATTTATCGAAGTTGAAAATAAATTGTTGTGTTAGTGGGTGCATGTTGTATTAGAAAGATGACATAAATTTGAAGGTGTGCAAGTTATGCAGCGAGCCTCGATATAAAACACAAGGTTTACAACAACGAAACTATAAAGATGTTCCTCGTAAGAGATTGCATTATTTTCCTCTTATCCCTTGCCTTCAGAGATTATACGCTTCACCATAATCTGCGAAGCACATTGGTTGGCACTACGAAAATAAAAGGGAGAATTGTGTGTTGTGTCTGTTGGAACAAAATGTGTTTAACATTACCTCTTTAGAGTTTTGATGATAACAAGGTATTAAAAATTGTCAATTGGATATGCTAATATTGTTTCAAGTGTACAGGACCATAGACAAAAATTTGAGATCATCATTAGGTTCTGCAAGAACAAAAGAGAGCAAAGGAATCAACAAAAAGGAAGCTTAAAACATCTGAAGAGAACTGCTCCTGAAGTCAAAGTGCTCCTGAAGTGATGACGTCATCAGAAGCAAGTTCATCAGAAGCTGAAGATCACCAGAAGTTGTAGTTCATCAGAGGATGCAAGACTTAAAGCTTCTAAAGCTGTTCAATGGATTTATTCTCGTCTAAGCATTGTAGAATATAAGAAGAGTGAAGCAACGGCTAATTCAAATGAATTTGAAGGAATTGGATGCTTGTTCTTTGAAGAGCGTTGGCAAAGTACAATTGTACAAAGTGTACAACCACTACCCTCCACTACTCAGTTCTTGTCTCTGCTACAAGACAAGCATAACAACTCTTCCTGCAACAATGTTCCTACAGACTTGGAATGGATTTGAAATTGATCCTTCTTAGGACAACAACCATATCAGGCAAAAGATCATTGATGATTGATCAAAGCTTCAAACGATTCTT
>Ga0209282_1001690_pt1 | contig 12294 bp, 7 predicted proteins | sample Mtrugardesep15_FD_187529 | JGI IMG/M metagenome (GOLD analysis project Ga0209282, IMG submission 187529) | Root nodule microbial communities of legume samples collected from California, USA - M. trunc garden sep15 (SPAdes) (version 2) | ecosystem: Host-associated > Plants > Roots > Nodule...
ATATATATATATATATATATATATATATATATATAAATATAGACACACACACACACAAGGAAAACTATCATTAAATCATACTATCTAAATCAAAAGTAGAAATAACTTCCTATACTTAGAGCCCTACACTTTACATAATTACAATACATTAGAAAACAACTTTTATGCACTCCACTTGTAACTTCATATTATTTCTCTTTATCTTTGGTCGAAAACCATATACATGTAACACATTAAATCAAAGTTTATATGCTCTTGATCGAAATCTCTTTGTACTTTGCAGCATGTTGAAATAACGCTTATCGAAACCTTGCTTTCTCCCTTTAAATGTCCATTAAGCACTTCAAATCAATAACCACAAATAATATTTTATTTTTGATATTAACACCATGTTAGTACGAAGGTGTATTGTTAATTATCCTTCTTAAAAGGTAAATATAAAGTCCGTTGCGTGCAAATGGGGTTAAAGGTACGTGGTGTTGCCGAATGCCGAGAATAAAATGTCTCATTTGTTTCTTTTTATTTTTTATTTCCATTGGCTACTTATCACTTCTTTGGTACTGTGCAAAGAAGTGGCTTTTTATTTATTGTTATTAAGATGATAAAGATGATAATTAGCTTATTGAATTTTATATTGAATTTGAATTAGATTTACCTCAATTTTTACTTAATTAGCTTGTAATGTGAATTGTTCCCCGTGATAAATTAATTTTAAGCATTATACACTATTTAAGTCTCTTAAGACATTTTTAATAGGGTCTTAAATTTGAATACTTGATATCTATTGAGGAGAAATTTTTTCGAGTCCTTATAAAATCTAAGGTCTCAAATAAAAAACTTTCATATATATATATAAGAACACAAGAATCACAACAATAAAGAAAACAAGAGCAAAGGTCGTACAAAAACAAGAAATAGGCCACAGTCTCACAATCTTAATATTATGCTCTTTATCTGATTAGTTTTCAAACCTTTAATGTATACAATCTTTTTGATTTGGTGAAGGAGCTTTCGATCTTATCGATGATGTTTCAGAAATATTTTGGCATTTTTTCTTCTTCTGAAATATTCTGATTGATGATTCATATATTTTTAATATTAAAAATTGGAGATGTAATGATATAAAATTATTGATAGTTGATTAGTGAGTCTCATTTAAAAAAATTGTTTGAGATGCATGGTGAATAAAAGAGATTGAGTGTTTATTATATATTACTATTAGAAAATTATAAATGACTGATGTGTATATGTGAGACCCATTTAAGTACTAAAATCGAGAGTCTCCGGTGTGGATCCTTTTAGGCTTTATTTTGGAGTTTGAAGGGGAGGACTTTGGATAGTGGAAAATGCAGTGGAATATGAAGAAATCTTTCAAATAAAACTTTGATGTCTTGTTATATAACTTTTTAAAACATCTCCAAAAGTATTCATATCATAAAATTTGATTAAATGTACGTATGAGTTTTTTTTTTTTTAACAAACATATGAATGTATAAGATTTTGTTGTCATGTCATAGCATTTGCATGGTATTTCTCGTAAGCTATGCGACACATATGTCTTTGTATTTTGTTTTTAGGAAACACATGTCTTTATATTTCTACGTTCATATTAAACTTAATTACAACAATTTTAGTTTGTCTATTTATGTTATGTTCAATTTTGATTTCTTTTCGAGCTCTATACATTTGATGATATGACCATATTTTAGTCATTTTTAAAATAGAGGGACTAATATATCACTTGAAAAAATTAGAGGGACCAAAATCACACAACTAAAATTAGAAGAACACCAAGTGTAATACTAAGTCTTCTTAATTAAATTTAGAATTCCTAAAATAGTTCACATTGTGTTTCATCTTAACTTTTCACTTATATGATTATTCATTATTTTGGCTTTAATTGTGAGTCTAATAATATAATAGTATGCTCTGGTATATGGGAGATGACCCGACTAGATCGAATTTGGTTGTCGAAATCGTACATATAATTGAGATCCAACATTGTGAATTATGAGTTTGTAACGAATCATTTACTTATGTTTTGAGAGAAACAATTCAGATTAAGGTTTTGGTCCTTTCAACCTGAAGGTTGTTGAGAAAATGATTAAGTTTTTTTATCTATTAATCTTACTTTGATCCTTTTGCTGCTGTGGACAATAAAATGGGTTGAAGAATTATCAACTCATGTGCTACATAAGCGTGTGGTTTGTCAAAATTTCTTTGGACTAATATGACACTAGTTTTTGAACGGTTCTTTATTGATTTTAAATGTTTTCCATTCAACCATGGATTAATATGACACTGTGAGTGACGCTCAAGAACTAAAGTGGTTCTTTACTTGTCTTTCCTCCTACAAAACATCATCGAATCTATCTACATTGATACGCAAGTTCCAATGTCCGGCGTTGAGGAGGGCGTGTGTTAGGGCGGGAGGCGTGGTGGTACATCGTGTGCTCTTCCTTTCTATTCACACTCAAAGCACGCTGCTCAAAGACTCGCCTCACGTGGATACGAGTTATTCAAGAATGAAGAATATACTCCCAAGGCCAATGTAACTTCAAACTTCAAACAAGTGGCTTATAGTTACTTGCCAATGGCTCCTTCTTCAACGGTAGTGTGAACACACGGAAGTCTTCATATTTAAACTAACTTAAATAATGATCTAGAGCGATCATAACGATGATGACGAGCATCAATCGTCAAGAAGCGAGTTGAGAGTACCTGCAAACACTGTGACGGTCAACTCAGTAAGAGGAGAAAAAAGAAAAAGTATCGAAATGATAGAAGTTGTGTACTTTGAATTGTGACCTAATGACCTTTTTATACGACCATTGAAGTAACCGTCGAGGTAGCCAATGGAAGGCTATCACGAACAAAGGAATTTGATAACTATCAAACGTTGGAGAGCTTTAATGGTCGGAAGCATTATATATCCTGCAAAACCTTAAGTTTTTGACCGTTTTAAAAATCGGGGATAACCCTTGTTGGAGGTGTGATGTACACTGGATTTAAGCCTTCGTGTAATTGAACTTATACTCGATAGAGGGGCTTTTTGGACCAAAGATGTTTTTGGTCCTTGTAGGTGTCCAACACGGTCATTTGATGAGTCCATAACAAATAATATAATTAATTTTAAAAAATACTTTTTATTCTGCTAAACTTTATTATTATTTGATTACTCATCACTTTTTGCATCAAACATTTTTTTCTTTTTAATTATTTTGCTATATCGATGGATCCATTTTTATATAAATAATATACTCCTCGTTGGGGAGTAATATATTATAAATACTATCTCATTTGTCTCTTTTTTTTTACTGCAATAATGCATGTAATTTATAGAAAATAAAATTTTGATTCAAATTATGTGTATAGATGTTTGTGACTTTTAAATTGTAACATAGTTTAATTTATATGATATGTCAATGTACAATTATTAATATATTACACATACTTCCAACGATGTGTTGTTATATCAATTAACAGAAATGATAAATGGATACAAAATAACAGACACAAATACGACACCACCGTATTTTTACTATTCACATATACTTTTTTTTTCCTTTCTCTGCTCTTATGCTCTCACATACACCTCTCCTCTCTCTCATTTGAAAACCTTCTCTTCCTCTCCTCTGCAACTCACTCACCGACGACCATTCACCGACGTCATTCTCCTAACCTCGCAGGTGGCGGATCTGAACCTATCTCGCAGGTGACGACGTCGCTCAGATCTGTTCTTTGGTGGCGGATCTGAGTTTCAGCAGGTGACAGCCGTAGAGGACGGAATGGTGATTGTAGTGGAGAAATCGAATCTGAACGGTGGTCGGTGGAGTTGACGATGACGGTGTGTGGTGGGAGGGTGGTGGTGGCAGTTCAGAGAGACAAAGAGAAGTAGAGGAAGAAATTATGCGTTTAAAAAAGCCCCTCATTTCTACCTGTAATATCAATTATGCCATTAAATTTTGATGGAAATTACAAGACTAGCCCTGATGTCGTTTTTGTGTTTGGTATTTTGTGTTCACTTATCATTGCTCATCAATTAATGGATATGACAACTCATGTGTTTTCATATTCATTAATTGATATGACAACACATATTGAATGTATATGTAAACTAATTGTACACAATCAGAGTATACTAATTAAATTCTTGTCAAATTATATTTATTTTTTTCAATAACACCAACAATATAGTAAATATAAATTTGGGTTAAATATGTTTTTTGTCCCGATAAAATTTTCAAATTTCTTGTTTTAGTCACTATAAAGTTTTTCATCAATTTTTGGCCCCTCTAAAATTTTCCATCACAACTTATGGTCGTTGCATTTAAGTAAAATCATTTGTGTCCTTCAAAATGTTGTATTATTTTTTGTGGTAATGTTTAATACGTTATAGATATCTCTCTTGCAAAATTTTAATTTTTTTTAACAAGCGATGGATTAAATATAAATTTTTAAGTTTTTAGCGTTTAAAAATTCATATTTAATTCATATCTTGTTAAAAAATATCATATTTTTTGCAGATGAGATTGCTATAATATTATAAATATCTTGATAAAATTCATTCAAAGATATGAAGTATACACATGATTTGATTTAAAAACAAGAACATAAGTGGCGGTAGAAAAAAAATTTAGGGACCAAAAATTGATGAAATATTTCTTAGGAACTGGAACTTGAAATTTAAAAAATTTATAGGAGGCAAAAACACAATCAAGCAAATGATAAAATTGGAAGAAGCAATGTTACACAAAAATTTCGTATCTTTTAGTATAACAACATAAATATTTGAATGATTTTAACTATTTAATTAATTAAAGAAAGATTAAAAAATGAAGTTATTTGATTGGTGCATGCGATGGTATCTTTGGCGGTTTTGCGATGGAAAACTGGCGGTGAAAAGAAAAAGAAAAAAGATTTAAGCATAGGGGATTTGTCTATCTATAATCTATGATGAAGAAAATTATGATTACCATCTCTTTGTTGATTAAAGAGGGTAGTGGCGAATGGAATCACGCATGTCTCATAAACTCTCATCTATTGTGTTTATTATCCCTCTTAATTTTCTCTTCATGCCTCTTTGTTTGACTCTCTCTTCCCCTTTTTATATCCAACAATTATACTGCTCCTTCAGCATTGGATGCCTCTGTGGTTATGTGTGATTGAGGAATGTTAGTAACACATCTTCTAACACATATTTTTCAACACATTCTCTTTGATTGGTTGAAATTTATATGAGACCCACTAAATTCATATGGAACCCACAAAATTTGGTGGGATTCATGTGAATTTTAACCAATCAAAAAAAGTGTGTTAAAAAGTATGTATTATAAGGTGTGTTGCTAGCATATCTCGTGTGAGTTGTTGGTTAGAGATAATGTGAGACTGTTTTCATTGATAATACACACAAGAAGCCAAAAACTAACCAATTGCAACGACTACAAGTTTTTTTTTTTGAGAGGTCAGTCTTAGCAACCTAAATCTACTTGCTTGTGACTCTCCAAAATAAAAAAGATTCTTTATTTGTGTTTTACTTTGTTGCTTTTGGATTTAACTATTTGAGAATAAACATATTTTAAATGTTTTTTTAACATCAAAATTTATTGAAAATGAGAAAAATACAAGGGGTACCCGTCCCGTAAGAAAACAATTACCTTATTATAAGAAATTAAACAAAGAGGAGGGTTTGAATACCATTCAAAATACAAGCCCGGACCTTCTAATTTCCTAGCAATAAACCACCTCCAAGAAATAATTTTGATGATCTCTACAATCTCTTCCGCCTCAAAATTTTTAGAAGAAAAAATAATCTCAGTTTGAACTTTTCAAATTTTTCAAATTGTTGCATGTCAAATAAACGTTAAACCCTTTCGATACTTTTTTTACAAAAAATGAGGAGGAAAAGTAGTCAAGGAGCGAGGGGAACAACACTTTTGGGTAAAATCACCCCCATTTTGTTCCATTTAAAAATGGAATACCAAATCCTTCAACAAAGCTACATCTATAAAACAAATGATCTTCCATCTCTTATTTCCTCGGGCACCACACACAATCCAAAAACACCTCCTCCGGCAACACACCTCTTTTAAATAAATTTGAACGGTCTTCCAAGAATATGAGAAAATTTGAATTTTTGAGGAGGCAAACTAGCCCAAGTTGTAGTGATTAAAGATAAAGAAATACAAATGAGTAAAAAGAAGAAACAAGATGAAGTTTAATTTTTTATTTTTGTTTCACTTTTTAAGATTAATAAGCGAGGTGTTCGAATATCGACCCCTGTATATAACAATTCATTGTCCTTATTAACTAAGTTATGCTCACGAGGATATTACATTTTTTTTTTGGTTTAATCATTTTACTTTTAAAAAAATACAAAGCATGAGAAAAAGGTGGGTAATGGGCTGAACTTATGGGCTTCGCGAATGGAACTTATATTTGGTGTTTGGTGGTTGCTCTTTTCACCCCCTATTTGCTCTTTATTCTAAAAAACAACATTTGATAGTTATTTTACTAAACCTAAAACCTTTAAAAAAACAAAAAATATCGTTTGATAGTTCCGAACCGAACTGTTTGAGCATTTGTGGGGTAATGATAACAAAGTTCTTGTTGTTTTTATAATTTTTTATTTTATTTTTAAAAAACAAATTAAGAAAATAAACACAACATGCTCCACATAATTAAAGGTTATATCAAACTATGAGTGAAGACGCGTGTTCTTATAGTATTTTTGTCCCTTTAAAAATTTAAAATCTCTTGACAAAATTCAGTGACAATTATTAAAATAAAGAAAATGTTAACATGCACCCTTAGAACATATGTTAAAGAACTCAATATCAAAATTTTGTCTTGCATCAGTTTATTTCTCAAAAATTAAAATTTATTTTTTAGTAATAAATATTTTTTATTTATAGAATCATTAATATGTCTTTTAAAGACACATGTTAGTCTGACCCATAAAATAAAAAGAGTGTAATGAATATATATTATCCCTCTACATTAATTTTACACCAATGAGCGTATTTGGACTTTGAGATTTTCATACTTCATGCATTAAAATGTAAATTTAGCCTCTTTGAAACTGTTTCATACAATGGATAATGTAAAATTATTGTCTCCGTTTCATACATAAGTACACCTCTATAAGCCTATTTGGACCTGGAGATTTTACCAACTTTGATTAACCGGACCTATCTCACATAAACTTCATACTTATTTAAGAGTGTGATAATATAAATCAAACCAATTGCATCACTAACTAAACAACTTTTTAATCAACACAACTCTCAAAATACTTGCATGTGTTTTCATAATACTACTGAAATTGGAACTGCAGAAAGAGGAATAAGCTTCTTCAACGTGATTCCATATTGCTCACTCATGTCAAGCGTTTCAGGACTAACACCATTAGGAAGCTCCCATTCAAAAGAATGCAATAACACAGCCAACATCAAAACAATCATTCTATTAGCAAGTGGAATACCAGGACAAATTCTCCTTCCAGCGCCGAAAGGTAAATACTCAAAATCTCTCCCTTTAAAATCAACATTCGAATTAAGAAACCTTTCCGGCTGAAACAACAACGGATCGTCCCAAAACTCGGGGTTTCTTCCTATAGACCATGCATTTATTAAAACTTGGTTTCCTTTGTGAATTGTGTAACCATTTATTTCAACATTATTTGCTGCAATATAAGGTAAAAGAAGTGGTACTGGTGGATGAAGCCTAAGGGTTTCTTTGACTATTGCTTGAATGTATGGAAGTGAAGGAATGTCTGATTCTTTGACTTGGTTGGATATGGGAATTAGTTGAATCACTTCATTTCTTGCTTTTTTCATTACATTTGGATTGCGGAGAAGCTCTGCCATTGCCCATTCTGTTGTTGATCCTGATGTGTCACTTCCAGCTATGAATAAATCCTGTTTAATCGTTTCAAATCAAAATTAATCACACTTATTTAATTTTGAATATCAACATCACAATCATTCTGATATGCACAAATAGTTGATGTACATGTGTGAGTGATGTAAATCTCATATAAAAAAAGAAATTCAAGTACCCTACGGATTAGTCTTTTCCAAATTCTACCATATAAAATAAAGTTGAAAACAACAACTATTAGTCCAAACGTTCAAAGAAAAACTACTACTAGTCTAAGTGTACTATTTATCGTTGAAAATTGAAATTAACCCCCCATAGGAATGGTTGTGGATGATCCACGTAAACAATTATTGGACCATGCATATCCTGACTCCCTCATTATATTAGAAAAAGAACTACATATAAAATATTGCAGGTAGATAAACTACTCCTAAAAAAACCAGAAGAAAATGTTTTGTTGTCATGGTAACTAACAACTTCAACCTATCTCGTTCCAATTTTTTTGGGTTAAGTAGTCTAGTGGTTAGAAATTAACCAGATGTCTGAAAATCGAACCTCAATCTCTACATATAATATGCAATGTCCTATCAACTGAGCTAATATATTATATGACTTTAATTTTGTTAAAAAAATAATAATATTATGTGACTTTAAAATAATTATATACATGTTTTTAGTCACATATTATGATAAGTGTTGTGCATAAAAAAGAAAAATGGATAAGTATATTTAATCTTTTACACAATAATTGGACTTCCAGATGTTTACAAAACATTAAATATCTTCCTTTTAAAATTATGATTATTGATAGAGTGGCAAATTATAATATACATCATTGTTGTAAAATAGTTTTGCGTTAACATTTGAACGGAACTCATGACACTACTTCACCTTTCACTTTGTAACAATTTAAAAGTAACTACAAAATATTTGATTCGTTTCTATAGTTAGTCTATCCTTACATAATACATTTGCATGTCTCATTTTTTTTTATTTAATCTAAAATAAAAATTTATGTAATTTACCTTCTTTTTCATCGATTAATTTATTCTCCAAAAAATAAATTTGTTTTTTTTTTAGGGAAAAATAAATATATTTGTTGAAACTCATGCAATATGTGTATAACTGAAAACAAATTCTTCGACTTAATTACCAGAATCAATGGCTTGATGCTTTCAACACTGAAAGCAGAGCCTTCATCTTGTTGACAATGATCAAGCAACACATCCAAGAAATCACCAGCATCCACACCACCATCACGCGAATTATTCTTTCTATCTTCAACACGTTTTTGAATCATACGATCAAAAATCTCATGCAATCTCACATAAGAAACCTTAACATGTCTCTTCACACCTTGCAGATCAAACATCTTCACCACTGGAAAATAATCAGAAACATTCACTTTCCCAGCATCCTCCATTATCCTCCATACAAGCTCCTTAAACTCACCGGCACTCTCGAACTCCGAATCAACAAGGTCCTCTGAGAACACCGTGTTTGAAACTAAGTTCAACATGGTGGCAAAAGCAAGTTCACCTATGTCAACGGTTGATCTTTCTGCTGCTTTTTTGTGAAGGTGTTGGACTAGCTGCTGAACTTTCTGGTGACGGAGATGTTGAAGAAAGTCGAGGCGGTGGGTGGTGAATATTTGGGTGGTGCAGATACGTCTACGGTTACGCCACCGTGAGTTGGCGGGGGACCATGCTAGTGTGTCGTTGACGTTGGGTTGAGCGGCAACTGATTCAGGGACAGGGCGGTTGGTGAAGGATTGGTCATTTTTTTGGAGGATTTCTTGGGCGGTTGTAGGGGAGGAAGCAACTGTGACGGTGACGGAGCCGAAGCGGAGGGACATGATAGGGCCATAGGTTTTGGCGAGGGAAGAGAGGGTGCAGTGGGGTTTTGAGCCGAGTTGGTGGAGGTTTCCGATTATTGGTAGACCGGTTGGACCGGGTGGTTTATTCTTTTGCCGGTTTAGGAAGATCCGGATTATGATTATTGATAGAGTGGCAAATAATAGTAAGATGTGAATCTCCATCATTGATTGATTATCTAATATGAAGTTGCCATAAATTTCAGTGAAAACTATATAAGGTTGTTTGGGGTGGACTTTTTGGTTTAGCTACGTTTCTTGTTATGGCCATGTCAATTTAACTGATTGCGACATGTTCTTACTTTGCTCTATTGTTAAGAAATAGTCAGATTTTCATATCTAGTTTTCCAATATAGTTGAAAATGATGTTTTTTCTAAATTGTTTCCATATAGAGTGGTATAGGTGCATATTTTTGGTACACCGACCACCGACTGTGGGAGTTGTTAGGGAGGTAGGTTCCAGAAGTTAATAAAAAAGTGTCCAAATAGTAATTAGCAATTTTAAAACAGACATATGAAGCAATGACAACAGACATTACACCAACATGTCGACATCGATTATAATTCAGTGTAATCATATTTGTTGGTATCACGCGGACGTGTTTCCGACTCCGTAACACACCTAAATAATTTAGAATAGCGATGCATAAATTTGGAATGAGTGTAAACATACAACTAAAAAATTTACTACTGTAATTGCATAACAATTTACTGCTATAAGACTCTACTCTAAACAAACATAGATTAAAAGTGATACTACTATAAGACTATGTGACAAAGGATGAGGATGCTGTTTTCGTTGGGGTGGTGTACTTTCAAGTACTCCAACGCTTGAGGGTTTTAGAAGAGTGTAGAGTTTAACTAGAGTTGAGAATGTATTTTTTCACAAATGTTGGAGACCTTTTATAGGTGACATGTGCGGAACAATGGGCTCCATGACAGTTATTCTATTGCTATGATCCTATTGTGACTAGCAGATCACTGTCGGATTAGTATTAGAGAGCGGTGAAAGAGTTTTATTTGGCGTGTTGTGGAACACGGTGTTGCTTACGAAGGTGGATCGTGGATCCTTCGCAGATTGGACATTGGCCAGTCCGGAACATAATGTAACGGATATAAACAATTAGCTGGATATACATTTCAACAATTTAGACTCTTTAATAAGCATCTAGCCATGAACAGCTCACAAATACAGACAATCTAATATTTATTTGAAATGCATTAACATTTTAACAGACAAGCCAAAGATGTCAATTGAGAAGATACAGGCATGTAATACACAACATACTCCTTGCTTCACTCCTCAACCTGAACGGGCTCAAAACCCCTATGAATTGAAGACTTAACAGCATTCAACACAAGTTGTGTTTTCCTACTAACAGTTGGCCACTTCTTCTCAGGCTTAGAGTTTCTAAATTTAATATCACCCACCAAACGAGCAAATTCTGTAACCAAAAGAGCCTCCTGAGGAAGATCAGTTTTAACGGTACACTTAATTGGCTGTTTAGCCCAACAAGTAACAAGATCGTCAAAGCTAGTTTCAGTACCAATATAAAAAGATGCTTCTTTCTCTTGATAAGGAATAATAAAATCATGAACATGAAGAGTTCCTTTTGTTCCAATAGCTGTTATATCCATTGTCAAGTTTGCCAAGAAAGAGCAATGGAATGTTGCTACTTTACCATCTTCCCAATATAGAGATGCACCACAATCCAATATAACTCCATCTTTGTTAAGAACGGGTTCTCGTGAGGCTATTACTGTTTTAGGGAGTTCGTAGTTGGCAGCTAAGAGGATTGCACGAATGCAATACCAACCTGCATCACCTAGAGAACCATGTGCGTCAAGATCTGGCTTCACGCGAATGTTTTTCTTTAGATATTCAGAATCAGCCGCAAATGTAAAACAGGTGCGAACCTATAAACAACCCGAAAGCCACACCACTTATATAAATAAATTATTATGTAACAAACATAAAAGGATTTTTCTAATGCAACTCTACTGATCTCCCACATTATCAATATTTCAAAATAATTTCTAAATTGACATGTAAAATTACCGATTTGAGTTGACCAAAGCGGTGAGGATCATTGAAAAGCTGAGCCATTTTGGCAGTCCTAGGATTATGAACCCACATAGTATTATCCATAAACTGCACACCATTCTCCTCACAAGCCCCCACAATTTCATCAAACTCAGCAATATCCAAAGCAACAGGCTTTTCAAGCAGCAAATGCTTCTTATTTTGGGCCGCAAGAACGGCCCACTTAAGGTGCAAGCTTGTTGGTAGTGGCATATACACAGCATCCACATCAGGGTCTTCCAGTAGAGCTTCGTAGTTCCCGTACAACTTCGCTGTTAGTGGATAGCCATTGGCGGAGGCGAAAGCGGCGGCTTTGTCGTAGTCGCGGCTGGCGACGGCGCAGATTGTGGCGTTTGGAGATAAGTTGATGGCGCGAGAAACTTTACGAGCTATGTCGGCACAGCCTACTACTCCGATTTGGATCAGTGCTTCTGACATTTTGGTCAACGTGAATTGA
>Ga0209282_1001691_pt1 | contig 12289 bp, 8 predicted proteins | sample Mtrugardesep15_FD_187529 | JGI IMG/M metagenome (GOLD analysis project Ga0209282, IMG submission 187529) | Root nodule microbial communities of legume samples collected from California, USA - M. trunc garden sep15 (SPAdes) (version 2) | ecosystem: Host-associated > Plants > Roots > Nodule...
TCAATTCCCTCTCTCACTTTATGTAAAAATGTCAGGGTTGTTTGATTATTCAGATAGACTAGGGTTTTTGTTCATTAAAAAATGTTAGGTTTTTTCTTGATTCTGAAATGTTAGGGTTTCTAATTACTCAAACAGATTAGGGTTTTCTAAGTTGTTTCCAATTCAGAATTTCTCACTCTAGGTTTTTTTTTTTTTCTGAACAGTTGGACAGGTTTATCCCTAATAGATCCGCAATGGATTTCGATTATGCATGTTACATGGTGACAGAAGGTACAAAGGTAAGAAAAGAGAATCCCGACAGAAATTCTGAATACCAGAAACGACTTGCGGAAGCTTGTAACATGAATGACAGACGAATATTGGCCTTTAAGAACAAGCCTACAAAACCGGTGGAACTTGTCCCTAAGGAACTTCTTTACCCCTCTCCTCCTCGTCCTCAATCCAAACCCTCCAAGCCTAGACGCATTGCTAAGGTTGTTAGTTCTTTCAAATTCATCCAATTTATATAATCAAATTATTCGTTCAATTAACATATTTTAATGAATGTGTTTGTGGAACTGATTTTGCAGACTTGTACTAGCATCGTGGATGCCCCTGATATCTCAGGAGACTTTTACACGAACTTGTTAGATTGGAGTAGTGATAATGTTCTTAGCATCGCCCTAGAAAATACCGTTTATCTTTGGAATGCTTCGGGTTGTTCTGCTTCAAAACTTGTCACCGTGGATGAGGAACATGGTCCTGTTACGAGTGTTAGCTGGTCCCCAGATGGACGTCATTTAGCCATTGGTTTGAACAATTCTCTTGTCCAGCTTTGGGATACCACTGCTAAAAGAGAGGTAAATATTGTAATTTCTTTTTAAAAGTATATTCTCCATAGGATTCCATGTCATTATCTAGTTTTATATCAGCGTAAACTGATTCCTACTTTATGTGTTTCGGTGTATGTTAATGGACGTGGCCTATAGTTTTAGCTGTGGCCTATCTAGGAAGAGTAATTATTTAACTCATCAGTTTTGCCTCGATCCACTCTTGGTCTCAATATTTTTTTACATTAGACCATGTTCATTCACTGTCTTACATCTAAAATATTCACTATGACAACAACTACTTAGAAAACCATTGTTTGATAATTTGTCAATGCATGATTTACTGAGTGTTTAAATTAAAAACTTTTACCAAGACTGTGGTTAAAAAACTAATATTATGCATTACGCTCTCAGAATATATCAGTGTTCTCACTTGATGTATGGTTTTCATAATACTTGTATGTATTTACCTAGCAGTTATATTTCACAATTGACAATATATTGGTTACTTTTACAGTTTTTTAGGCTAGAGATTAAGTGCTCTTTGATATGCTTTTAGCTTCGAGAATTATCTTGAATTTTGTTGTACCTAATATCTAAGCATACAGTTTTGTAGTTTATAAGGCTAAGAAGGGATTTTAGGGATTAAAACCAAAACAAAAAAACTAAGTTTATAGGAATTGAAAACAGTTATATTTATCTGTGATACACAATCGTCAAAATCAAGTTAATCAACACTCAACGGTAAACAAACACGCTATCCTTTTAACCATTCTTTGCGTTGTTTTCCAACTTGAAATTGTTCTTAATTCTAATGTTTCTGTGATTTCACTTTGGTGACTGCTGCAGGTAAGAACATTGAGGGGTGGACACAGAGAAAGAGTCATTGCACTGGCTTGGAACGGTCATACTCTGACCACAGGAGGAATGGATAGTAAAATAGTAAACAATGACATTAGAGTTAGATCACATATCGTTGAAACCCTCAAGGGACACGACAGAGGGGTTTGTGGGCTCAAATGGTCACCCTCTGGACAAAAATTGGCAAGTGGTGGAAATGATGATGTTGTTCGGATATGGGATAGGTCTGTGGCTTCATCAAATTCACCTACCCGTTGGCTTCACAGATTCGAGGAACACAATTCTGCTGTGAAGGCACTGGCTTGGTGTCCTTTCCAGGGTAATCTATTGGCTTCTGGTGGAGGTGCACTTGATCGTTGCATTAAGCTATGGAACACACAAACGGGTGAAAGGTTAAACTCTGTTGACACGGGATCGCAAGTATGTGCTCTGCTGTGGAATAAGAATGAGCCTGAGCTTCTTAGCTCTCATGGTTTCCATGAGAACCAGCTTATCCTTTGGAAGTATTCTTCAATGGTGAAGATGGCAGAGCTCAAGGGTCATACCTCGAGGGTGCTGCACATGACACAGAGTCCAGATGGGGGTACGGTGGCAACTGCTGCCGCGGATGAAACACTAAGATTTTGGAATGTCTTTGGAACACGAAAACGTGTTGAGCCCTTTGCTAGTTTCAACTGTATCCGTTGAAGATGAAGACTTGTGTTACTTGTGTATGAAAAATGATTGTTTAAATAATTTTTTATGGTATCCCATGTTCTAGTTTTTGCAGGTACACAGATGTTTAATGGAAAGATACATATATTTATACAGCAAGCAAGTGTATATGTTCATACATATTACATACATAGCTTGGATTGAATGAACATGATTGGATTTTGGAAAGAGTCTGCAAATGTATGCATATACAGACCTGTGGATTTAATTGCTGATGACTTTAATTGCTACATATAGTCATTTCAATAGGTTTTGTTCGTCTTTTCCCTAGCCTGAGACATGTCATTATGCATTTCTTAAATTTTGTCTATTTGTAGTTTGCATACCTAAAGTCTCACAGGCATGTAGTTTGCATAACTAAAGTCTCACATGTACTAAGTCTCACAGGCACTAATCTTTTTCATGAAATTGCTGAAGTTTAGAAATAACGTTTCTGTTAGAAACCAATAAATAGATATGGGCTGTGTTTGCTCACTTTGATGCACACTCCGGGGATATGACAGGCAAACCATACACATCACAAGTAATGTCATTAGTATCATCTCAGTTAAGATATATAACACCTAAGGTATTAGGAATCTCAGTTAAGATCTTGTTTTTTCCTCACAATTTCATCCGATGAGAGACTGATGCACCATCAGTTTTGAGGTTTATATTTCTGTCTTTGGAATCTGATGAGAGACTGCTGCACTGTCAGTTTTGAGGTTTATATTTCTTTGTAATAATTGCCAGTTCTTTTTTCTGTGTGTGACTTCTTGCAGGTTGGTCTGAAGTTGACTTCTATTTTACCATCTGACTTCTATTATGATATGGAATATCTTGTTGATTACTCTACATTTTGCAAAATACCAAAAGGTATGTCATGAGAGTGTCAAAGATGCTTTTGGTCTTCTTTTCTATACAAATGTTTTCTTATTTATTCTATTCCTAGTTAGTTGAAAAAGAAGTGGGAGGCGAAAGTGCCTTGACAAGAAAAGAAAAAAGTGGTGTTTTAGAAATTGGAAACAATTCTGCACATGTGCTTCTTGCAGCTGTTATGATTGTTTGATGAACACAAAATTCGTTTTAGCTGAAAATTCATCTATTCTCCTGTCATATTTAGTATACACTTTTAAATTTCACCTATTCTTAGGTGCTCAATATTAGCATGCTTTAACTGCTGAATTGACAACAAAGTGCAATTGCAGTGATCATTTAAAAACTGCAAGTTGAGATATTCAAACTTAGTTCATCAAATATGCCCAGTTTTGTTCAGATTTAATCTAAAAGGTGTATATATATTTCTTTAGATAGATTAACGAGTTACCACAATCTGCTGTTCTTGAGAGTCTCTCAACATAGGCATCTACTATTACCAAGATTCTACATAGTACTGAGCTGCACAGGACAGAACTAGCATTACTAGATCTATGCTGGCTGTGGTGGCATGTCAACTGGACTGTGCTTAGGTGCCAAAATATCATCAGTTAATCTTGTCACGGTATTATACATGAAATCCATATTTGTATTGAAATTATTTGTATCGACAAATTACATTGAATATCATCTGTGAAACACTGATCTTCTATTGTTTTCTTTTTAGCTCAGAGATGGACTGTTGATAGTATAGGTCTGCAAGTAAAAGCATGAAACTAAACCATCCAGAGACACATGTAAGTGCTGACTATCTTATACAAATTTATTTGATGATAAATTTTCCGATTTCATATAATATTTATTTATTTATTTATTTCTATTGTATAGGTGAGAAAAGAATCTGCAGAGGACTTTCTGCAACTATTGAAAGAGTGGGAGAAGCTATGCAAACGGTATAATGTTGTTGACACAGAAAGAAAAAGTTCATGATGGTCAAGGAACTCAGGAGGAAAGAAGCAAGTGAATTCTCAAGCTCATGATTGTTTTGATGGTGAACTTGAAGTATCTAAGACAGTTGATATATGCTATAGTGATCCCGGTAAAACAGGGAAACATAGTCTATATTTGAAGGTAATAAATGTAATTTCAGTCAACTTTTGTTTTTTTTAAATAAATCCCTAGTTTTCTTGAAGTAGTATTGAACTCATTGCAGATATAGTTGCTTACTTGCTTTTAGATAGGGTGATTTTGCCATTGTTTCAAGCTCTGATATATTCTTTGATTATACAATTATCTAATTAGACGTTGACCACTGTGGGCTATAAAAAGGCATGCATGTTTGAAAAGGCTTTGTTTTCTGCCTTCATCAGTAAAAGAGAAACGAAAGAAAGATCGAGTGAGATTTAAACGAAGACGGTCTTATAAATAAATTTTAAAGATTAAATAAAATAAGCATGAACAATTTTGACCACATTAAAAAATGATGCGAGTATCCTTGAAAATATCGTTTATCTTTGGAATACTTGAGGTGGACTCTTCTTCAAAACTGGTTTGCTGACACTCTGGAAATGGTTAGAAGAACCCAAGGTTGCAGCATCCTCTTGAGTCATCATACTAAGTCATCACCCTTTGGATTTCTTCCACACACTATGTAATAACAATGTTGCTGTAATGTGGCAACTTTTGCTTCGAGGTGGTGGTTGGATGTGGCAACTTAGGAACAAGCGGCGGGAGTGAATTGGTTCAATAGGGAGGTTGGTCGGAAGGTGGGAAATGGGAGGAATACCTGCTTTTGGTTAGATCATTGGATGGGAAATGAGGCTCTTTGTGTTTCTTATCCGAGACTCTTCTTGATTTCTAACCAAAAAGACGCTTTAGTGGATGGTGTGGCATGCGTCGCTTTGGGTGATTTGGAAAGCGCGTAATGATAGGATTTTCAATAATCTTATCAAAGTTCCGGAGGAAATTGTAGACGATATAAAGGTGGTCTCTTGGCAGTGGGTGTTATCTAGATGAAAAAGTCCCCCGTGCCTCTTTTACGGGTGGAGTAGGAACCCTAGAGAATGTCTGTTAAGATAGCTGGGGCAGTTTTAGAGGTGTTTTGGGACTTCTTTGGTTTTCTGTTATCAGCTGTGCTCGCTGCTTCTGTCATACAGCAGGGCTGTTGTTGCTTGTCAGTTTTGCTGGGACTGTTTTTTTTTCTTTCTGTTTTTGGGGTCACTGTTATAGCAGGCCCTTTGTATTTGCTTTTCCTCCTTCCTCCCCATCTTGTATGATTTTGGTGGAATATATATAAGCTGATTCTTGAACAATGTTGCTGTAATGTGAGTGATCTTATTGTAAAAGGAAGTATGTATTTTATTAAACAAGCAATTCCAATTCCATTGTACGCTCTCTTCTGCATTTATGCTGTAAGTTCAATGTTATTATTGCAAAGAACAATTTATATCAAATAGAAAATTCCAATTTCATTTTTCTCCTTTTTCCTGTTAGTAGCAAAAAATTAACTTAAAGATACAAGTAAATATATGGCAAGACTGTTCAGAGGAAAAATACTAAGAAATCCAAGGAAAGATTTAGTACTGTCTAAATTGATCATGTTGTAGTTGCAGGCTCAATTCATGTTTGTCAATATTAGTTCAATAAATTGACAATGTTGGTTAGATAATACCAGCATTTTTAGTCAAGGCTTGTGATTAAAACATGTATTTGGCAAATCATCTGCAATAATAATCCTCATTTTTCACATCTGAGTTAATTTTGACATTCGTGTTTATGTAGAAGACACTGTGTTGACTACCAGTATTCTAAAATCATGATAGAGAGTGCCATGGAGCATTGGTTAACATAAAGCTTATTAATCATTAACTTTTAACCACACATTATCATAAACTCTTTGTCATCTAAGCTAGTGCCTACATAACAACTCAAACTACCTGTTATCAATTTTATGGTAAAACTTTTCAGCATCTCCAATGCTATCACTCAAATCTTGTTCTTCAACTAATTTTTGTAGACATACTTTGGCAAATATGATGCATTATGTTCAAGATCTTTCACACATCAGAGGTTAGAAACCTCTTTGAACATGCTCATCTGGGAAGGTATTGGCATGACCTACAATTATCATATCTTCAGTATGGTCTCAGGTGATAGATGAGTGATTGCACGTAGGAATTTGACAATGTTAACTTTTAAGTTGACAAGTGAGACTAATTTGAACAGGGTTTATTTACCCAATTGACCTGAAAGTTAAGTGCAACCTTAATAGAATTTGTTGATGATTGAAATTGTAGTTTATAGATAGCCTAACTTACAGCAGTTTGTGAAGGCTTTTCTTTTTATTACTTCGCTTTCAAACTCATTATCATGCATCATGTGTGATCACTTCAACAGTCTGAAAGACCTTTCATCACATTCAGACAAAACTGCAAAACAATATCCTCGTTTTATATGTGAAAAGGTCCTGGCATAAGAAAAACAACCCTAACCATCTATATGTTACAACCCCAAAGAAACGCTGAGATGAAACATTACACTCGGCAAAAATATTTGTATTACAAATATGAAACATGAGGCATCAACGACCTACATGCAACACCATCAACAAAAATAATTACACGTGCCATTCTATTATCTGTTTCTACAAAACGCAGTGTCTGGAAGTTTCAGTGCCGGTGAGAATGCTTCCGACGGCCATAAGTAACCTCTTTTATTTCACCTCTCTTTCTATGAATAATCCTTAAAGAAAAAGAAGTGCCGCCAACAGAAGCCATAACATAAAATGCTCCGTCTGGAGACACCAAGTCATTCATAAACAACCAGAATAATAACCAACAAATCTAATTGTGCTTCGCCAAAACTTTTTGATGAATTTGGACTGTTAGAGTTGTCTTCTGTAGGAAAAGTCCGGTTAAAACTACCATCAAATTCGATAAATGTAGATATACCTGCATAATGCATTGTCGCAGCAGAAAAAATGAGCAAAGAGTGGTATAAGGAGACCAAAGGATGGGTGAACCAAGCATGCCAAGACCATTACAGTAAGCAATATAACAAGTATTGGATTTTCTCTTAGAACTTGAATCACCTGTTTAATGTAAGCACCCGTGTGCAATGGTTAATGCGATGAATTTGAAGCATGAAATAAAACAAAGGATGGAGCTAGAGTCTTCATCCCATCTACTACTAGCATAAGTACCCTCCCCCGTTCTACTTTCAACTTCAATCAGTTTACCCTTTCACACAAAAAAGGGGATACCTAAGAGCAAGAGAGGAAAAGGTTCGTAAATTGATCTCTATGAAGTGAATTCAGCACGAAACCTTTTCCCTATCTTTGTAGCTTTCTTTATAAAGGATTAGATAGATCGATACATTTCATATTGTTGTTCTTTCACTACAAAATATTGCTTCCTTTAATATATTCATTGATTTATAGGATATTTACAAATTTACCTGTTTCATCAAATAGCAAAGAAATTCTGAAACAATGGATTTTCTAGGGCTTGTTGATCCTATGCTTGCATAGTAGATTATGAAACCATCGGAGGAAGAGTAGCGGTGTGAGAATATGTATCAATTGCAGCAAAGGGGTGCTTTTTTTTTACTTGGTGCACTGAGGATGGCTATTGATAAGGGAATGAATAATTGGAGTTGCATGCTTGTTGTAACCTATAAGACCTGATATCGAACTATAATGGTGTCGGAAAGTGGGGGGATGGGTAGCTCAATTGGTTTGAAATTAATGTAACAAAAAAGTGTCGGAAAGTGTTATTAAGGTGAAGATTTGAAAAACATTGGGAATAAATACTTGTTAGAATTTCTTACATATATGGAAGAAACTTTGAACAACATAAATCCAAAACCTAGTCATTTGGTTTACAGATTATATGTGCAACATAATTCTCTTACCTTAAAGTGTGTTTTTGGCTGAAGCTCAAATCCTTTGCCATAAAATTCTTAATCACCTCTAAGTGAAAAAAAAACTCAGTCCATTTAGGCATCAACTTGATAACCTCAAGTCAAATAGAGTAGCCACTAACTTATAAAGCCAACATCCTAGCATAACTTAGTGTCTGTTTGCTCTAGCGGTAGGAAAGTAAAAAACGTGCGTTTGGAGAGGAGCTTTAGAAAGTCATGGTAAAATTGGGTTCCAAACATGAGAAAGCGAGCTCTTCAATCATTGAGACTCCACCACTAACAGATTGTTGCGGTGAAAATGTTGTCCATCGTGCAAGCTAGCATTTTTGCCACATCAATCTTATCTGTGGTGGAGTGTTGATTAATAATGTTTCTTCTTGTAAACACCAATTTGAGTGATTACATAGACTAACACGAGTGAATTAGGTTTTTTTATATAAAATCTTTTTATGATGGAATATAAATTCATATTCATTCACTACAATAACTAGTTTTACGATCTAAATTGTTGTATTTTGGATTTGATTTTTCTGTAAACTTATATCTTCTGTTTTATTTGACCTTTGATTTTCCCCACCTTTTGGAATCTTATAATCGGATACTTTAATCCACTCTAGATAGTTTCCTTAGAAATCGACAATAATGTGAATTCTTCATGATATCTAATTCATCTGTAAGAAAAATTTTAAAATTGCAAAAGGTAATGATATTAGTTAAGTTTATGTTGTTGATTCTGATTTTTACTCAAATGTTACATTTATTTTGCTTTCATGACTTTTGTGATCTAGCCTCTTGTGAGTGTTATAATGAATATCTTGGTAATGATAAGGTTACAAGTGTCTACGTGTCAGTGTCGTGTGTCCATGTATGTGTTAGTGCTTCATAGCTCCTTCAAAACATGTATAAAAGATATTAGTGGTTAGCTATCAACACCCGGAACAACTTGAGTACCTAAGTCATACTAGAATATCACTTATTTTGGTGGTTTTTGATATTCATGAATAAATACTTTATCAAAGATAGCTTTTATTTTTTATTTAGTTGATGAGGAAATGAGGATAGAAGATTTTGCTATACTTTATAATTTTGGTAAGAGAGCTGATGATATAAAAGTGGTGATAATGTCGTTCACCTTCAATTCGATGTTCTGTCTTCCTACAATTTTGAAACGCGATACTCGCTAGTGCACAACCATTAGCATCTACTGCACTGTGTGGAGTTATACACTCCTAACGGAGGCCAGTATTGGTTGATTCAGGTGGTAGCAGAACCAACTGTAATTATGTATAGATGTTTCTGTTATTGAAGTAGGTCATTGTTCAAACTGTTTGGGATCTATAACTTTCATTATCTATAAGCCCTCAAATGTGGATATGTTTCTGTTATTTAAGGTCATTGTTAAAACTGTTTTGGATATAAGTTTCATTATGTATTAATTAATGTATTGTTCAATATGACATGAGCACAAATTCATATTTTAAGGTTAAATACAGCTAGCTTTACATATTCACATTTGAGGACTGTTCAAATTTATAAGTTTCTAAATTTGACTTAATGTTCTTCCCACGGTTTTATGTCTAGGTGCTCTCATTCTACTTGTGAATTCTCAAGGTACACTTGTTTTACTCATCAATATTTCACAGAGAAAAGTTATTAGATACACCATTGCTTGATGTGCTTCTCATTGCTTGTTATATATACTCATGAAACAAACTGGTCAATCATATTGGATCTGTGACCAAGAGCTTTGAATCTGTCAAGATGTCTGCAACAGGGTCAAGTCTAGAGATAAAAATAGGTTAAATCTCAGTTTTGTTAAGCATACTATTGCAAGTTCAAATAATGTCTTTGATACAGATTCTGTGTTCAATACATAGAACAGAATTTCCATGACTTAATGTTTGTTGAGTGTGGAATAAGAACCTAGTTTCTGTTGTGATGTGATACTCCCTTTCGGATATACATGAAAATGCTCATGACTCCTGAACCTGATGCTATTCTAATTTTCTTACAAATTCGGTTTCACTGACAGCAAAATTATTTTATAAAATAACATTTTTATTTGAGTATTGACTTTTAATTCCTGCAAGCATGGCTACCTTATTAATTCGGCACACGGTTAGGAGCTTAGGTAGCAAATTCGAGAATATTTCGCAGCAAAATGCGTGCCAGAAATTGGCCTTTGAGTTGGTGAAATGTAAGTTGTGCATCTCAACAAGTATGAGGGAATATAGCTCACCAAGTGTTCTGTTATGGATGTAATGTATGAATGGGGTTGATGTTTCATGTTTTGGATGAGTATGGCTGGTTTGCTTTGTATTTTTATGTGTTCTTTAACTTACTCTTATTTGCCAGTGGCACTACTTGTGATGTCTGGGGTGTGGGTTCTCTGACATTTGGGCGGTAACGTCACTCCACCGATCAATCAAAACACTGAGATGAAAAGCGGAAACCAAGGAATTCGGCTTGTCACCATCCTCTCTACCTGCTAACATGATCACTGCCTCTAGCCTTTGTCGATGATGACTCCACTACTCAACTGGCCGTTTGTCTTTGCTAAGCTGCCAGTTGTCGACTATAAAGAATTTGTTTCTATTAGTGAAGTTTGTTGCATTGTGATTTTTCTATTACTTCTAACAATGTGAACATGTTGAAATCAAAATGAGTGACTATCAGATAGAAGTATGAAGTATTCTAATAAAGTCGAATCCAACATTCGAGAAATGTTCAATTTCAATAGAAGCAAGCCAGCATACTATTCGAGGGAGGGATAGGAACGGATGCTTACGAAATCCACCTCAAACCCTAAACCAAAACAAATTCTTCTCTTCTCAGGAGCAAGAGTAAGAAGCTCTCAACTCTATTCATAAAGTTGAGATGACTGTTACAGATGAAATTGTAAAGATTGCCAATTTTGACCCCTATGACGTGAATTGAATTACAAATATTATGTTTATCATATAGGCCGTGTTTGCAAAGAGGCAATGATTGTTGAGGAAAAGTAAAATGCAATTTGTGTGTACTCAATACTCATATTCTCATGATTTTTTGCCATGGCCAATGAAATTGTATCATCAATGATCTAGATAGTTCAATTCAGTCAAGATAGTTTCCTTTGAAATTTACAGAAAATCTGAATTCTTCATGATATCTAATTCTTTATTTAAAAAAATATTAAGTTTGCAAAAATGTAATGATATTAGTAAAGTTAATGTTGTTGATATGGACTCGTTTAACAAGTGCATTAATCATATTTACCTCAAATCTTACATTTTTTGCTTGCATGATTCAACTGGTTTATTTAAGTTGGTATTATTAGTTTTTTTTTAAGGTAGTTGGTATTATTAGTTGTTTAGTCTTTTGTGAGTGTCTAATAATATGTATATCTTGCTGATAATTTATGCAAGCATGTTTCATGCTTCTAGGCTTATGCAGAGGATTGATCTAGTCATAGATTTATATTGTTGGGTATTTGAGTATTGGCTTTATTTGTTGCTAAAACAAATATCTTTGTTTGTGTAGTTGGATACTATGTTCCAACATGGTTATGTCCAACATCCTGGCACGGTTCAGTGTGCCTAAGTTCATGCTTATTTGTACGCGTGCCTTATCTTTAAAATGAAACAACTTTTCCTTAACTTGATGACCAAGCAGCGTACATATCTGTACAGAATCAGTTCAGTTTTATTCCCAGAAGAGCAAGAATGTTTAAGGGAATATTTGAAGATATTTTGGACGTTCCTAAATATGTGCCTACATATTAGGACTTTCCATAATTGTCTCTGATTCTGTTTTGTAGATCAGATCAGTCTGCAATTTGTTCTGAAGGCCAAATAGAATATTTGACCCGTGCTGCTTCAGTATATAAGGAAGACTTCAAGACCTAATTATTCATTCAAGCCGCCGCACTAAAAAATGTAGATTTTTAGGGTTTTTAGTTTTGTGTGTTTTACTCTTGTATCTGTAATGCCCTACTTTTAATATTTAATATTTTATTAATTTATTGTATTTTTAGTGTATTATAATTTGATGTATAATATAAATTTTGATGAAATATGCTAATATGTGTTATTTGGTGTAAAAATATATTTGTTATAGAAAAAGGTTTGTTATGTAGAGATATATTTGTT
>Ga0209282_1001692_pt1 | contig 12288 bp, 4 predicted proteins | sample Mtrugardesep15_FD_187529 | JGI IMG/M metagenome (GOLD analysis project Ga0209282, IMG submission 187529) | Root nodule microbial communities of legume samples collected from California, USA - M. trunc garden sep15 (SPAdes) (version 2) | ecosystem: Host-associated > Plants > Roots > Nodule...
CAATAAACTGTAAGAGCATGTTATGTCATATCGTAGAAGAAAAACTTGATCTCAATTGGTGGGAGGTCAATAAGTTTATTGAATTTGTTGTATTAGAGAAATGGCCAAAGGGCATACTAAATATATATACACGCAATTAAAAGAAGTAAATATGCGCTCCCTTTTCTTTCTTTTTTTTCCTTCGCACGCACATCTACTAACTAGACTTGTGATTGGCAAATGCTTTGCTGTTGAATACAAGCTCTTGGCTAATCAAGATTCTAATTAAAGTATGCCAAGGATTCAACTTGAAACTTAGTTGTCAATGGAAAGCTCAAAGTGACGTTGGATTGCACAAGCCTTATACCATGCACACTGTGGAAAAATCTAAGCAAGAAATCAAGGTCATAGGTTGATTTGATCAAATCAATTTTACAAAAAAAAAAAAAAAGGTCATAGGTTGATAGATGGTGAATGCTTAATTAAGAGGACAATCACTTCCGCATGTCTGGTTTGGCTGACATATTGATCTCCTTGGTAAAACACAGTTTCCTATTGAGTTTGCAAACATATGTACTCCCTCCGTCCCGCAATAGATGACCTAATTGAAAATTTGTAATTTTGACCTAATTTACTTTGACTATATTTTTCTACTAATATACAAAAATAAATAATATCGTACAAGATATCGTTAGATTTGTCTCGATAAGTATCTTCAAAATATCAAATTTTCATAATTTTTTTAATATATTATTCAAGATATTTAAGTTCAAAATTATGCATAATAAGATCAACTGTGTCAAATATTATGAGACGGAGGGAGTATTTTATATTCGGAAAATGTTAACTTGTGCCCTTGGGGCACAAGTTTAAAAACTAACCATAGAAACTATTTTTTGGGAATTGTACATTCATTGTATTAAAAGTTTAAAATTTCATTTTTAGTTTCTTAACTTGTGTCTATGACTCTTTATATTTTTATCATTAATATTCAAACTCGTTATCATAAAATTTAAGATTCCACTTACGTAACATTAAGACGGATATACACACATTGATCAGTTCACATGAAACATAAGTCAATTCAATTATTTTATCTCTTTCTATCACATATTTTTATATTTAAAAAAATTGTATTTTCACATGCCACACTTGAATTAATCAATGTAACACAAGTGCAATTCTAAAATTTATGGTACTCACACACTTCTGTGTGGATGATAATATAATTGATAATCCGTATAAAACGACGTAAATTTCCAGCATAAATAACAATTCACATGGAATATATATACGAAAGAACTATAGTAGAAAGTAAAAAAAAATATTTGGATTAAGATCTCACCGGTTGAAATATATGGGTGCTTTTCTCTAAAAACATTGTTTTTCTCTAAAGCACCGGTGTATCTATGTGAGTTTTTCTCTAAAAATAAATTAGATCCAATCAAATTATGAACGAAAAAAAAGAAACATTTTATTTAGTAATGATTTGCTATCGTAAGAACTCAATTTACCGAAATTTTCCTTCATGAGAAAATATTATACTACAAAACTAATTTTAATCAAATCAATTTTACAAAATTGAATTGAATTTATATAAAATCACTTGTGTGTTGTGTCAACGTTTATCCAACTACCATGTGCTTGTTTGTTTCAACTTATTCTTTGTCTAGAAGCGATTCTAGAGTATTAGAATTGAAAAAAAAGTAATTTCTCACATGTTTGGTTCAACTTTATAAAAGTAATTCTATTCTCCAAAAGCAATTTTGGCTGAAGCTACTATTCTTAGCTTTTGAGTTAACTAGAATTAATTCTCCATTAAATTTTATATTTTGATTATTACAACCCATTATTTTCCTTTATTGTCCTTTATCAATTCTCCTTCTTTTTGCTTTATATTTAATTTGATTAACCACATTTAATAAAAAAAATTGACGAACCATATTAACCCCAAAAAATATTTATGGTCAAGAGTTACCGAGTTATGGATTTTTCTTTACGGTTTTTCCGTTCAAATTTACTGTATTTTTTCCTTTACGTTATATTTATCATTTTTGGCAACCAGCTCTATTATTATTTAACTTAAATATATTTTATCAAAAAATATAAAATACATAGAATAAATATTTTGTCAATTTTTTTTTGGTCTAATGATCGTATTTATTATTTTTTAAATTAATATATAGAAAAAATTATTTATTTAAATTAAATAATATATCTACATTTAGTATTGATCTACACATACATTCAACTATGTCCATTTATTTGTATTTAGTTATGTCCATTTTAGTAATTATACATTCAAAAGCAATTTTGATCAAAACTACCCAAACAACATTTATTTTGTTTAATCAATTCTACATTATTGTATCCAAACATAAACCAAGTTGCTTGGGCTCCATGGCAAGGAGCTCCTTCCAAGGACGTACTCGGGGAATACCGGGTTTAAATAGCAGGGGGAACAACTTTTGGCCAGTGCGCATGCCTCTACGCACGAGCTGGATTAGTCGCTCACCATTGATGGGTCGAAAACCGATGTAAAAGCAAAAATAAATAAATCAATTCTCTCAAAATCAATTATGTCCTGATCAATTCTATTAAAATCAAAACTAAACCAAAGACACGCTATACACAGACAGTGATATAAATAATCGTGCGTCATCATCACATATACAAAGTAATATTTTAATGATCATTTAAATATTTCAATTTCAACTATTTATTCTCTGTTTATCTCCATATTCAGAATAGATTCAAAATCCAAACAATTGGTTGGGAAAAAGTAAGTGTGTCAGCACATTGAACTATATACTATAAGTTCTCTACGTGAAGCAAATTAGATAAGCACATAATATACTGTATCAATTGTAATATAATCCTGCATTTCAGTTCAAGTTGTAAATCTCTGAGACCCATTTATCATATATAGAAACCAGATGCAAAACTTCCGGGAAATTAAAGATGCTGTACTGCGGAAAGTAAATAGCTCCTTTTGTGACTTCAAAAAAAGTAATATAGTTCGAATTATGCTAATGTTTAAGGATCATTATCAAAGGGTTGTGATGATATGTATCAGGGAATATGTAAAGCTGCTATGTAGACAGTTTGTAATATCTATATCTATCTATCTATATAATATGTATTTAAGATCACTCTCGTAAATCTATTTTACACATGAAATTTTCTTCACAAACTAGTTGATCTCCGCGCGCACAACTATAGAGACTAATTCATGAAGCATTGTAGAACCTAAATACGCAGCAAACTCAAGATATTATGAATCCTATCACTCTTATATGTTGTTCAACATTCACTTTTATATCTAATATGTGAGATTTCTAACTCACATTTGTTAGGTAACAATTGTGTGAAGTGTGATTAAAAGTCTCATACATTGAATAAAAATATAGATGCATGTTGAAAGAAATATAAATGAGATGATATATAAACCTAATGTCTTCGGAATATCACAATTGAGCAAGATGATGATAATGTGTCAACTTTATTTTAGATTTTCAAACACACGCCTAGTAATCTTGTGAATAAACGTAGTAATCCACATGTAAATGACGTTGCTTGTTTAATTTATGGATATTATATACACCACATGCAACAAATTAAGTGATACAACTGCATGTGTAAGTTTCATGAAAAGTGTAAATTATCAATTCTATGATTTCTATCCAAGAATCGATGAACAGTGAGTTACAAATTGGCCGGTCAAATTTATATATTTTTCGCTGAACTTTATCACCGCCACTTTGTTCCCCACTTGAAAGCTCAAATGCTGGAATTTCCGATCCTAAAGAATGCCATCTGCTTCTAGTACCAAGATGGGGATAAAATACATTAAAATTAGTACAAGTAACATGTAATTAATCTAATGATGCATGTATGTTTTGTGCTAGTCACTTTCGATTGTAAAGCTAATTAATTTTTAATTAAAAAAAATCTTCAACTGTTTGTATTTAGAATACTTTTCTTGGGCTCGATGTACATAAACATAGTTCATTAATCTTTGAAATTTACCAATTTGATCAATGACCATTAGTTACTTGACATTTGCATGGGTTACGAGTCTCATTATTTTGTTAATTAAGGTGAAATGGTGAGGGTTTAAACAAACCAATAAAGGAAACACTCACACATGCACAAAAAGTAGGTAGGGAAAAAAATTTGCCTTTGTTTTTTCTTGCTTGTTAATTTAAGAGATGAACTGGATTCTCCTGTCTTTCCCAATAAAGTCCTACTAAAGATGGAATTTTTGGTGAAACAATTTGAAGGCACAGGCTTCACCGTTAGGCTTCTCTTTGGAGCAAAGGGACATGACGTATAACTTTGTCAAAGATTCTCCATTACAAAAAATAAGACTAAAGAAAATGCATTTACATATGGACGCTGATGCATATATCATTCTTTCTCTCTCTAATCAACTTGTCCTACTTAGCTAGCCCCTCCCTATGGGTTTAAGCCTTGGATTAATAGGGCAGAAAAAAAAAGCAAGAAAGAAATTTGGATTTCCTGTTGTTAGGGCAGGTCGTTCTCCTGTAATATATCAAAACCGTTCGATTTAGTTTAATGATTGAAATTATTTAACTATGTTAAATTGATGTGTAATTTAGACGGTCCGTTATGATATCAACAACTATGACTTACTATTGCATGAAATTGTGCGCTTTTTTAACGGCACCAAATACAGATCCAAAAAATTAGTACTAAGATGCATATTGTTCGATATTGCAAATTAAGAGTTTTACCGACTCTATTGAGTTATTGTTCTTTCTGTTCGATGTATTTTTTAGTACTTCCTCTTTTTTTTTGTTTCTTCAAAATTAAGAGTGTTCTTAACATCATATACCTTTTCGAGCTATAACTTACAAAATGGTAGTTCGTCCCGAGTCACATCAAACTTAAGAATGATCTTAAGAGTATAATTCTTCAACAACATGCCCCTTCAAAATAATGAGTATTTTCAAGACTATAATCTCTTTCGTGCTATCATGTCATTCGTAATTAAGAATAGTCTTAAGAGTATAGCCTCTTACTCTCTTCCGATATTTTCTGCCCTTACGTAAGGACGTCCTATAATGCATTAACACTCTGAGACAATTATAGTTGTACTGTTTTATATTAGGGATGTCATGATTGATAATTTTTAGACAGAGCTACAAAACGTGAGAGGGAATGGTTGTGACTCAACCAAGTAATGATTTGTGGATGAAAATTCTTTTTAAAAATAGATTTTGAAAATTCAAAAACAATAAACATGCTAAAATTATCCTTAAAAAAATGCTAAAATTACCCACTTAATTATCAGATAGTTTGGAGATTACCTTAGTTCTTATATAAACTTCTTTTCAATTTATGCTTCACTTTTGTGATAAAGAGAATCTACCAATTATTGTAAAGAGAAATATTATTTTTTTAAGATAATTATCGAGAGCAAATACAACAAAAATGTAAGCGTGTGTATGGATGGAGGGGTTAAAAGGGTAAAGGAGAGGAGGGTGTACTTTTCTTTTTTAAATTACGGACATCACAAAATGATTTTTTGAAAATTGAATTAATAACATTATAAATGATCATATAATATTTTAAAAATACTTAATTTATTTTAAAAAAATATTTTACATTATTCGTAATTTAAAAAATAAAAGTGAATCATCTCCTCGCTTCCCCTCTTAAACCCTCAATCCAAACACACCTTAAATGTTTATCAATCAAAGTCATATGCTTACATATAGCTGTGCATGCAAATGCCGACGCTTAAACATAAAGCTACTCTAGTGACAAGTCAACATGTGATAGTTCAACATTAGTTATTAACTAATTAATATTAACATTCTATACGTACCTGGAATCAATTAAAAAAGACAAAATTTAAGTGGTATTTTAGAGAATAGATACTGTCCTCTGTTATAAACTAAAATATAGCATAACCGTATGTTGTCAATAATTTTAAAAGGGCGTTTCTTTCTATGAAAAAAATTATCTTTGTCAGTGGAACATTAAGATTCAAGAGCACTGCCTATAGCACACTGCATCTAAGTTTTGTCGTTCAAAAATGCAAACCATAACATAATCTAATAATTAGTACGAACTAATTTAAAGCAAAAAATGAGGGATACCATTTTATTTAATAATTATATATACATATATAAACTTATGCATGAACTCTTTTGAAAGACAGAGGTCGAATTGATTGGAATATCATGAATGTGTGGACTTCATGTATACATATATATTGAATTTTGACAAAGAGGATCTCCCTAATAATATATTTTTGGTACAACCCTGATAATATTTTTAATTAGTGAATTGAAATTATACATCTGACTCGATGTTTAATTTTTTCAATGGATGATCAGTTCTAAGTTAGGAGCATCTTAAAATATTATAAATTTTGGTCTCAAATATTGACTCAAATACTGTATTCTGAAGTTAATTATAACAAAGATGAACCATTAATATTTTGAAGGTGTTTGACAACAAGCAAAATCATTTGAATTAGTGAATTTCTTTTTGAGGTTTTTTAATAAGGGAAGATATAGGGGTACTTAAAATCCCTAACCAAAATTACTCTTAGATGTTAATTTCTATACGCAAACTAGTATGTAAAAAAATTTCTAAATCAAAATTAATTTATACGGGAATGTATGTGAATTAAAATCTTATTAATACAATTGGTCATAAGCCAAAAAATTGAAACAATGATGTGATGTGAATGCCACCAATGAACTATCCATGGACACATTAAGGCAAGTTATCATGAGGATATTTGAATTTGCTTCATCAATGCAGACAGAACATATCATGCCTCGTAGGACTCACTATTGTGTACTACTATATCCTTGAAATTTCAAACCCTACGCAGAAAAATAAAAGGCATGGGATCATGTTTTGTTGAATCAAGATTTTCCCAAAACACAATCATGATGCATGGATCAGACAGTCCCAAACACGTACCTAAACCACTATTTTAGCGAATCATAATTCTTGTAAAACTTTGATTTTCCCCCCATAAAATTTTCTTCACCATGTTGTGTATAAAGATATAATTCATCAAGCACTTACTCTTTTATTTCAAAGGTTTTGTACTGATGTTTCATTTCTCTTTTTTTATTTGCTTCGAATAAAATAGCAATTAGTCTAAAATTGGTCTAAAATCTGTCTCTTCAAACTCTACGATTCAAAATACCCTGAATATATAAAGGAATCAATCAGCCATCAAAGTATCAAACAATATTTGTGAGAATCCAATTGTGTTCGGGCCTTTTGTTTGTTTACTTTTGGAAAAGAATAGTAAAGGTGGTAATTTTGCAGCCAAATAGAACCACATGTCCCTCCTATTATAGCAGATCATTGATTTCCACGTAATAAGGGCATGGCTACAACACCAAAACTCTTGAGAAGAAAAATTCTGTACAAAATCATTGTATGAAGCTTTAATTATTTTTTAATATGGGAAACAAGAAACATAATAATATTGCTTATGTTATGTATTTTGAGAAGTCAAAAAGTTACGTTGACTTGCAAAATGACCTCAAAACAATAGTAAAATTATTCGATAATTCTTTTATGATATACTAATACTATCATGTACCCAACAACACATCATTATTTTGACATAACTTTGACAATGTAAATCCATAACAACACAAAATACATAACTTTGACAAGTCGTTTATGTTATGTATTTACACTGTTTTCTTAAACATTAACATTAATGATGTGTTTTGATATTATGTTTGGCAATATAAAAGATATCATCAACAACACACAAAAAAAAGTAAACTTAACGATTGATAGACAAACTTAATGTTTGTCAAATGCGATACTGTGGTTTACTTTTGCTCAGTAATTGAACCTACATTTTTTTTCAATGAATTTCTCCCCATTTCAATATTAGTTTTACACCCAAATAAAATTACATGTCTCTCTTGTCCATTAATACAACTCAGTTTGTATGCAAGACGTTGACTCATCCTCAAAGACGTTGATATGCAAGAGTTTGAGTTTGAAGTCGGGCCAAATTCACCACTTCTCAAAAGCATGTGAGTCTAGCAAATGGTTGTTGACTTAGATGCTAATGAGTTGACGCATCTGCAAGTGACGGGTTTAACTCTTATTGTCTTCGTGATGACATATTTGATGAGTGATCTGTAAATACCACTATTAACTTTCAGTAAGGCTTGAGGCAAGTCCTAACTGTTGTGAGTTACGGAACCCAACTCACCTAAACATTTTAATATATAAAAAAGGAGAATATTAACCAGTGCCCCGGGGCATTGGTTAAACACCAAATAAAGTAAGTTTTTTTATTAAAAAGTAATGTAATTATTACTTAATAAAAAATGACAGTTTATATTTTTAAGACAGAAAATTCTATTTATAAATTCTTTAACCGGTGTCCTGGGACACCGGTTAACAAGACCCTATAAAAAAAAAGCAATGATATATACAGATATATATTATCTCGAGCAACTCACGAACAAATTTTAACCAATAGAATTTGTTTTTTGACGGAATTCAAGGGAGGAAAAATGTATAAATTAGGAAAGACATATAACTATAAGGGAATAAACAATTGTGATACGTTCGTGAGATAGGTCTCGCGATAAGTATTATTCCCCATAAAAAAATGCGTGAGTCTAACCACTATATTATTTGATGAAAAAACACATATCTCTCCTATTATTGATCGTTTATTCCACTTAAGGACATGCCTACAACAACAATTTTCTGTACACTTGATATTATAAGAAAAATTTGTACAAAATTATTGTCCTTCGACATTAGGTCACACACCAAACAAAAAAGCAACAACACTTGACACCATTACTCCTTGCTTCCTCGTTTTCCTTATTTTGAAAATTTTATCATTTATTCTCTTTTGTGTTGTGTGGTGTGGATTAAGAAATTGTACAATTCAAGTGGCGCAAAAAGGACCCCTTTTTCCTACCTCATGTCCCAAAACACTTTTTAGGACTACAAATTCACCCCAACCCCTTCACTTCTTCCACACACCATTCTCATTCCTTCTTTCAATTCTATTCCTCTCTTTATTCCTAAAACTAAACTACTTGCTTCCAATCTGAAAAAACTAGAAACATCCTAATTTGAAATTTGAAACATCCTAGTATTTAAAGCACAAACATCAATCATGTCTGCAATTGTATACCATCCTGGATTGCAAACACATCTTGAGTCTCCTCTTGTTGAGTCAAGAACACTAAGGTTAAGGTTACCTTCTCCAAAACAAGTCCCTACTCCTCAATCCATTGATTTAGCCTTCAAAACTTGTTTCTTTGATTCAAACATCAAAACCCACCACCAAGAAGAAAAAATCAACAAAACAGAAACTTCTCAAAACAAGTCCAACAACAATGGTGGTTGGAACTTCCTTGAAGCTCTTTCAAATAATATATATCAAAACACATCGAAAAAAGAAACCACAACAACCACCTATGTGCATCCTCAGCAGAAACGTTCCTCTTTGGCTATGAGTCCAAAGAGCCTTGAATTATGTACGGAGAATCTTGGTAACGAGAGTGGCACTAACATTGTTGAAAACGACATGTTGTTGTCTTCAATGGGAACAATGGAGGAACAAAGAGAACCTTGTAGTCCAGTTTTAGTAGCTACTAAGAAACCAAAAATCAAGAATTTTCCACCACCTTTGACAACAATGAGAGGATCAGAATCTCTTCGTGTTAGACCTCACCGTGAAGATGGAAGGTTAGTAATTGAAGTTATAAAAGCCCCTACCTCATGTTTTCAAGCTGATAGAAGCCATGGCCGTCTTCGTCTCTGTATTTTGACAAATGAGACTACAAGTTTTGACCCGGAAGAAGAACAGGAACAAGAAGAGGATGTTGATGTTGATGTCGTAGATGAAAATGAACAGCCACATAATAAAGAAGAATTATATGAAAATGAAATGGTTGGTGAAGTAGTACAAGATGTTGAAGAAGAGGAAACAGAGGAGAAAACAGAGAAGGTAGAAGTAGAAGGAGTTGTTGCATGTGAGGAGATGAAAAGTAGTGACGCAAGAATGGAAAAGTATGAGTGGGCAGGAAGGTGCAAAGAAGGTGGTGAAAATCAAAACAAAGAATTTTTAAATTGGGGTGAAGCCCTTTGGGTGGCTACTACTTCCTAAAACTATTTATATTTTTCAGTTATATTTATACATGTATTAATAAAATAGAAGATTTAAATATTTTTGTCCTTTTTGTGCATTCATCTTGTTTTGTTTAATGAATTTCCCGTGTTTGTATTTTTTTCTCCCATAAACTATATAAGTCTTGTCGGTAGTTATTATCGTTACTCTGTTCCAAGAAAGGACACACGCGCAGCGCAGTGATGCTGATGTAGCACAGCAGCATAGTGAAACTCAGCGAGTTTGAGTAGAATGCAAACTGCACGTTTTGAATGCCTTACCTAAGAATCTTACAAAAATATAGATAAGGGTATGGTGATTTTGTTGGAGAGTCCATTAATGGAAGATCTTACATCTCCCCGCAAAATCTAAAGATATTGAGTCAGTAAATCACTTCATTCTTCAATTATATATACAACACTTTGATAATTTATACGAGACCTAACCAAACACACTTGAAGCCAATCAATTTAACTTTTCTTATCTATGGCATAAGTACATGATAGTGAAAATGTCACATAGGGGTTGGATATGAATGTCACTTTATTTGAGGAATTTTAATATATTATTTTTAAGATCGGTCTTTTTAAATAAATCAGCTTCTATTTTTAGTTTCTATAAAAAAAAAATCTTCAAACTATATTCCCTCTAAATTTTGTGTATATTTTTTTTAGAAGTTCATTGTTACATATTCCAAATGATTTTTTAATTTTTTTTATAATATGTCGCCGTGAAGATCTTGATAAATTTTCTGTTAAGACCACCGTCCTTGGTCCGTGTTCAAAGTTGCCACCATTCCAATGACCAACACTGCCCCCGTTTTGACAACCAACACCACCGCTCCCATGGAAGTTATCATATGTACAACCATGCTGCTCTTCACCGGCAAGTTGGCAAATTTAGTGGATAAAGGCAATATGCAAAACAAAAAGTGTTCTATCATAACAAGAGCATAAATTGAAATAAGTTTGAGGAATGCACCGCACTCTGTTACGTTGGTGACGTATAAAGAAAATTATTCAAAGTGAAATATGTTAGTTTAGGTAGTCATCACAGTACTATTGTACAAACTCTCTGCATGATTTATTTGTTCACTTCCTATTTTTCAGTCACACCTCCTTGAATTATGGCAAATAGTGCATTGTGATTGGTTGCTCTTTATTCTTCAAGAATTCTTGATGTTATCTTTTTTAGAGATATAGCATTGCTCAATAAAAAATATCTTAGTTTTTGTTTTGTTTAACTTTTTGTCATAATTGAATAATGACAATTTTTTAAGAGGTGAATGATGGAGTATTCAAGTTATGACTCTATTTCTATGGTGCCGTTTACGGTAGGAGATTTGAACAGGTCTCCTGCGGTAAAAGACATTAAAAAAAATTGTTTTTTTTATATAACAAAAATGACATGTGTAGCAATTAGATTGACGAAGAGCACAAATCTTACCATAATCTCTCCACACTATAATTTTTTTTTCATTTGATAGATCTAAGAGAGACAAAGAGAGACGTGTATTGTTGCCTTCATCTCTATCCCCACCGATCGGAAGTTTATTCCATCACCGAGACAAATCATTGACATGCTAAACAACATCACCGAAGAAAAAAACTTTGTTCTTGGATATTCCTTTTCAAAAAATTAATTCCTAGATTTGGCATTGCTTTAAAAAAAATGGTATTCAAATTTTCATATCTATACATCCATGAGAGAAGATTTCAGACAACCCATTAAATAGTAAGATTCACACTTTCATATCCATTAAAGAGAAAAGATTACATCTGCAAAGAACAATACAAATGGAACAAATAACACAACCCATAAAAATTACGTCAACAAAAAATAAAGCAAGTCTTTCAAAGATTAAAGAGTGTATTTTTCTTCTTCCCACACTATTTAGTTCAGATTTTTGCTGTAGCGTGGCCCCCTCTCCGACATGCCTTCCATTCAACCGTGTTCCTTGTTGTTGTTGCACCATCCAGTATGTTGTTGGTTGCTCTAGATAGGAGTTGTTGAGAGAGAAAAAAGAGTTGATAGGAGAGAGAAAAAGGGTCAATGAAATAAAAGAGAGTATTGACTGTTGACAACATACAATAAGATGTAAAAATAATATAATGTCTAGAGTACATCTAATGGTTGACATCAATTTTGTA